>SDBT01000894.1_pt1 | contig 49960 bp, 57 predicted proteins | sample 2277101 | NCBI WGS metagenome assembly SDBT01 (sample SAMN10404973, study PRJNA504765) | marine sediment metagenome | isolation source: marine sediment core GS10_PC15, 103 cmbsf | place: Arctic Ocean: Southern Knipovich Ridge | collected 2010
GATGACAGACAGCACTGTGATGAGATCGCATCCTACGAAAGGGCCCAAAGGGGCAGCAGAACCTCCAGCTGAAGTGGTCTCCTTCTTGGGTCCTCCGTGCGCTTGAGCACAGGATCGAAGGCCGTCGGAGTCGGTACCGTACGATCGGTTCTTGCACGTGCCTCCGGCTTTGGTATCGTGCTCGCAGCGCTCGTCCTCAGGAACTTCCTTACGGGTCTTCTTCTCTCCACTGGCCGACTTGGCATTGGGATGATCCTTGTTCCAGTGGCTGCCGCACATGGGATTGCCGCCACAATGGCAACTGACGGAGCAAGTATACGAAGCTTTGTAGGGGCAAGGTCCTTTGTTGTTGGCTCTCTCGGAAGAACAGGTGCCATTCTCCTTCTTGGGAGGCTTGACTCCAACGGTTTCGGGCTCGACTGTTTCCTTCTTGGAAGCGGCGTCGCTCTTCTGATCCTTCTTAGAAGCAGTCTTGGTCGCAGTGGCAGTGGCCTTGGGAGCCAAATCGCCCTTGAGGAACGCGTCCGACTTGATCTTCTTCTCTTCGATTTTGAAATGCTGAGTACAAAAGTTCTTGCCTTTGAACTCTTTCTTGGCGTCACGAGGGCAGTCTTTGCCATTTCCGGAGTTCTTTGCTTGGCAAATTCCGCTCATTTTGAAGTTTTTTGTGTGTGTTTGGTATTGAAATGTAAACGAATTTCTAGGCTTACTAAGATGTTTGTTTATAATAGTTACAAATCGATAATTTTTTTATCAATTTAAAAAATATCATCATTTTGCCTTAATTTTATAATTAAAATAATGAAAAAGGTCAGATTAATTATATGTTTTATTTTTTAATAACACTTCATATTCTAAAATCAACGATTCTTTACAAATATCAAATGTGGTTCTAAGATTTTCATAATCTTGACGAGATTTGTTTAATTGTTCCGTAGCATTTTGTAATTGAGTTCTTAGCTCAATAACATCTTGATGATGTTTATCTTTTTCTTCTTGTAATTCTAATAATGTTTCTTTATAAAGAGTCAGAAAATATCCTTCCGTGTCAAATGTATCAGTATTTCTACTGCTAGAGTCTTCTAAATCTGCAGTTCTATTACGAAGTAATTCTAATTCTTCTTGAGCTGTTTCAAGTCTTTTACGATTTGTAGTTAATTGTCGTTTTGATCGAGTTTGATCGGCTAGGTTTCTTTTAGATTTTGACCGAGAAGATTTAGGTTTCATATTAGATGTACTTTCTAGTTCTTTAATGCGATTTCTAAGTTGTTCATTTATTTGTTCTATTTCCATCCATTTGTTTTGATATTCAGACAATTGATCATATAATTCTTCTTCTTTCGATGTATTCATCATTTAGTCTGAAATATAAATCAAAAAATAAATTGAGTCAACAAAACATAACATACAAAATGAAAAAATGGAATTGAATAATGGTCAACGGATAGCTTTTGAAGCTGTGAAAAGTGGTAGAAATATGTTCGTCACCGGTCAAGCCGGTACAGGTAAAAGCGAGCTCATCAAATACATAAAAACGTGGATAGAAAGTCAAGGAATGATTCCTGCTATCACTTCTTATACTGGAGTTTCAGCGCTAGGAATCAAAGGAGTAACACTTCATAGATGGGCTGGCATTAAATTAGCAGAAGAAGGTGCTATAGAGCTTATCCATATTGTTAAAAAGAATCGAAATGCAATGAAGAATTGGAAGAATACAGATTTACTTGTGATTGATGAAATATCTATGTTATCACCAGATCTATTGTATAAATTGGATTGTATTGGAAGAAGTGTAAGAAGAATACAAGCACCATTCGGAGGTATACAGTTACTGTTCAGCGGGGATTTTGCTCAACTTCCTCCAGTGAAGACTGACGTATATTGTTTCGAATGTCCAACATGGGAATCATGTAAGTTAGATATTTGTTATTTGACAGAAAATATGAGACAATGTGATCCTCTATTTCAGAAAGTATTATCAGAAATAAGGATGGGAAGACTATCTGATGAGGGAAGAGAGCTTCTTCTTTCCAGAGTTGGTGTTAAAGTAGGTACAGAAGATATCATACCAACTAAATTGTTTTCACATAGAAAGTCTGTTGATGAAATTAATGAAGAGAACTTAAAACAGATACCAAGAGAAGATAATCCTCTTCAACGATTTAAAGCTGTTGATTTCATTGAATCTAAACGAGAAGTTAATCCAGAATACCAACAAAATTATATTGCTACTCTTAACAAGACGTGCCAAGCTAAACCTATACTGGATTTATTAGTGGGAGCGCAAGTAATGCTAATTCACAATCTTGATATTGATATGTCGCTCGTGAATGGCAGTCGAGGAGTGGTAGTAAGGTTTGAAGAATATCGACCAGTAGTTAAGTTCTTAAATGGTATTGAAATGATCATACAAACAAATGATTGGGAAATAAAGATTAATGACGAGTGTAAGATAGTAAGAAGACAAATCCCTTTAATTCTCGCATGGGCAAGTACTTACCACAAGTGTCAAGGTATGACTCTTGACTGTGTAGAATTAGATCTGGGTGATACAATTTTCAGTGATGGGCAATTTTACACGGGCATTTCTCGAGTACGTACAACTGAAGGTATGTCTATTACAAATTTAGATTTCAATGGTATAAGATGTGATCCAAAGGTGAGATTATTTTATGAAACTTTAGAGAACATAATTAATTGAAATAAATCGTGAGTACTAATTGAATTCGATATTATTTACATCATATTAATGTAAATAAGAAAATGGATAGTGAAACGATAGCTGATTTTTATGTTCTTGAAATTTCAGTTGAGCCAGGAGGTGCTAGAAAACATAATATATATTTGATGCCTACATTAGTAGATGTTTATAATATATTACAAAAAGATCTTGTTAAAGATGCTGGATTAGTTATTTGGTATGGAGAAACAATATTACTTCATAGATGTTGTTATAGTGAAAAAGATATCGACAAAACGAAGGCTATTGTTATTGAAACAATTGATTTACATAATAGAATAACTCTTTATGTTGGAAACTTTAGTCCAATTAAATTTAACCCAGATGGTACCATTATTGGCTATTTTACTTCAGAATTAGGTAATGATAATTATATATCTTTATTAGATGAATCACCTATTGATTTTACATCGAAAAATGTAAATGAAGTATATAGATATCTGATGTATGATATGCATGAAATTTTTCGTATTATGAAAGAACAGAATATAAATGGTACTGACATGGAAAGATATCCACCTAATGTAGGAGTTCAAATCGATCTTTCATCTATTCCACGCATAAATAAACCACTAAAATGGATTAAAAAAAATTATGAAGTAAATATTAATGGCAACATACATAATTTATCACATGGTTGTAATAGTTTCGAATAATACATGACCTTGAAGGTCTAGTATTTGACTCTAAAAAATTTTAGTTTAATAGACCTAAAGATTTAGTTAAAAGAAATTGTTAAAATGAGCTATCCAGAGTTTAGAAGACCTAGAATATGGAAGGATGGAGCAAGTGGACATGCATGTATTTCTTACAAAGGTATAGCAAGTTATTCTTATGGAAGAGATGATCCGACAACAATAGCTTTAAACAATCTCAAAGTAGGAGAATCATTGACATTAGATGATGAAAATTGGGGTAAAAAGAGACTTCTTACATTCACTCGTACAAAGGAAAATGTTTGGACTTCTACTATTACAACAGATCTTGACTCAGATAAACCGAAAAAGAATGTAGAAGAGTTGTTTACCGATTCATACGCTAAGATTTTTGTAAAATCTCTCAAGAAAGCACTTACAAGAGAGTACTATAATGATGACCTAGTTGTTAAGATGATAGCTACATCTTGCCAGCATTCGGAAAATACTCGTGAGAATGGAAAGATTACAATATATTTATCAAAGGAGCCTTACAATGAATTGAAGACTTACTATGATGCATATGATAGCTTAGAAGTTACAAAGGATAGAGCCCTATTTTTCCTTAAATTTAGTAAGAAATGGACTAATTTACGCAAAGTGCAATTTAGCAGACGAATATCATGGATTCATCAATTTTCAGGTAATGGTCTTAAACAATATCTAAGTCCTAAGTCTGTTAATTTCGTAGGTAGATGTCAATGTGATATATGTATAAAATATACGCGTTTTCAACAAGCTGACGAAATAAAGGCAAGAGAAATTGCTGACATTGATCTACTTATCACCCATATCAATGAGGTTATCGCAGGAGAAACAAATGAGAAATTCGTAGTATGTATACCAATTGGACATCGCAGATACTTCAAAGAAAGAATGGTCGGCATTAAAATTCACGAAGAAAGTCCTTACAATTCCACATGGCATGATTTCTGTCATGATGATGATAATGTAAGAGTTATCATTACAGATTCCGATAGATATACCTATATCCAAGTTCCTAACGGTTACGATTACAGTTTCAGACCATTTACTGTATTTATGTTGTATTGGCAGGGAGAAAACAGAAGAGATGATAACAGATCATACATTGATAAACAAGTTGAAATATATAAGAATAGGCAAGAAAGAGAGCCAAATGGTCAAATTTTTCCTGAGAAACGTGTACAGTATGCTTCGATACAGGAAGATGAATATAGTACACGTCAACTTATATTGGAGACCGTCAAACGAGTTTAAATACATGATCTAATAAGATCTAGTATTATGCTATATCATGACACTTTTTTACCCTATTATGACAGAAAAAACAAACCATTAAATGACCATCAATAGCTACGTGAGATTTACATATGTCTTGACCACATATTCCACACATTCCATACATTTCGTATTAACAGTATATATTATTAAATTCACATGGAACGTCAAAATCTGGATCAAAATTAGGATTATTTACTGTTGGAATGAGTTCGTGAGTATACTTAAAAATATGACTCATATTTTGTCAGTTTATTTCAGTAATGAAAATGAAATAAAATCATTTTTGTGATTATAAAACAATAAACATTCGAATTAAAATGGAAAATGAACATAGCACTGCCGCTAAGGTGTATTATGCCGTAGCAATATTCTTAGGAACAATTATGTACGTATTTATGATCAAACTTCTCTTAATACCATCTTTACCTGTAGAATGGCTTCTAGATGATTGTAGACCAGTACCATCTAGACCAATACCACCGTCACCTTTTGAATGTGCTTGGTGGAATACTATAATATATGCATCATTTAGTTTACTTGTCATAATTTTAATAATATTTGTGGAAACATCGATATATTTTTGCGTAAAATGGTATATCATTGATATAAGGAGACGTGGTGAATCTTCTAATGTTAGTAATGAATAACTACATGATCTTGTAAGATCTAGTAATAAATAAAATGATAATTAATGTATTTTACATCTCAAAACTAAAACAAAGAATGCAGAGTCAATCGCTTGAAAAAATCATTCCAAACAAAGATGCTTCCCCATATGGACAGTACCAAGAAATTTTCTTGTACTATAAGGATTATTTCGGTATGAAGACTGCAGTAGTATTTCAAGTTGGATCAATGTATGAGATTTACTTCGTGGATAGTGGTCATGGACCATTAATGAATAATGGTAAACAAATCATTGAATATTTGGGATTTGAACTATGTGGTACATCAGAACACCATGATACTGATCATCCCGGCTATTCTGGCTTTCCTGTCTACAAGAAATCTAAATATGCGAATAGACTCCTTTCTGCTGGTTATACAGTCATTGTTGTTGATCAGACTGAGGCTAAGAAAGGACATAAAACTAAAAGAGTAGTATCACAAATATTATCTCCTGGAATATCTGAAGAAGATGGAAGAACAATGTCATCTGGTTCAGTATGTCTAGTAATAGAAAATCAGAATCCAAAAGAAAATGTTATGGCAATTGAACGATTCGAATTGATCATAGGCATGTCATCTCTGAATGTTATTACTAATGAATCTAGACTGTTTGAGATCACATCTTCTCGTTCTCATTCTATTAAAAATCAAAACTGTGAGTTTGATAGACCATGTGATGCGTTAACAGAAGTTTATCGTTTCATACAATCTAATTCTTGTAGAGAGATGTCCATACATCTTATTGATTTCAATATTACTTCTAAGGAAGATGAATTCTTTTTGAAGAGATATTTTAGAGAAGCATTATGTTTAGATATGTTCATGATTAGTGAGTTTAGCATTAATAGTGTACCAGATGCATGGTCAACACAAAAATATCAGAATCAAGTAATGAAAACAGTGTTTCCAAGATCAAATTTATTGGGTAGTACACCGTTAGAATTGCTTCATTTAGAAGGCATTTCTACTGCTGTTACATCTTACATCATATTGTTGGAAAATGTTAGAGTTCGTGATGAAAAGTTGCTAGCAAAGCTAGTTCATCCAGTTGCATGGAATACTCAAACAAATCTCATATTAACACATAATGCAATACAACAATTAAATCTATGTCCATCTACATCATTAGATGATAAAAGTGTTGAACAAAGAGCAACGTTGCTAGATATTGTTAATTATACATCAACTGCAGATGGAAAACGTCAACTAGAACAACTTCTTTTTGCACCTTATTGCGATGCTGAATTATTAAACCAGAGATACGATGAAATAGGATATGTTATTGGAGAATTAGGCATTGAATTCATAGAAGGAATGACAAAACATTTACGAGAAGTTGTGGATCTTAGAAAGTTCCATAGAAAGATAGAGTTAGGTACACTACCTCCAAATCAATTAGGAAAGCTAAATACATCATATCGTGCTATTAGAAGATTACATAGAATGATTTCAGATGCAAATAATGATGTTAAAACATTACCAACTTTGGATGTAACATTAATGGCTAAATTTGATTCATACTTTTCCATGTTTGAAGTCTGTTTTAGACCTGGAGCTTTATCAAAATGTAAGTCATATAAAACTATCGATGAGCGCATTTTTAATGAAGGTATAAACGAAAATGTTGATATTGCATATGAGAATACAATTAATGTCAAAAGTAGAATTGATAATATCGCAATACTTTTAGCTAGAATCATTGATTATCGTGGTCAAACAGATAAATTATTGAAATTGGTCATTGTGAAAACATCTAAGGCTGGAGAAGTTCATTTTCAAATACCTAATAAGATCAAAGATGTGTTCGAATATTACCAAAGACATCTTAGAACTAATAAGGAAGTCTATAAATTCAAAACATATGAAGATTATGTTGCTAATCATCAACATAACGCTGATCCGTTAAATATGATATTATTAGGTAATGCCGAAATCGTATTACTTAAGAGTTTATCATTTAGAGCTAGTAAAACTAATACAAAAGTATATTCCAAACTTATCAAAGAAGAAGAACAGAAGAGCAGTATTTACATGGATAGATTTGCAACATTAACAACTGAACTGTATCATGGAGTTTTAGCTGACATTTATACTTCTGCTGAAACCTATATTGGTGAGATAATGAATTGGGTTGCTAGAATAGATATACTGAAATCAAATGCTATGTCAGCAATTAAAAATAATTATAGAAAACCTCATGCAATTGAAGTTGATAATGAATCTGGTTTATCATCTAATCCACCATCTTATATAGAAGCCAAAGGAATGCGACATCCGATTATCGAGAAGATTCAAAACGAAATAGCATTCGTACCAAATGATCTTACGATAGGAAAACTACCTGCTAACTCTTTAGAGCTAATAGGTGAAATATCTTCTGACTCATCTCCTATAGGATTATTTATACAAGGGTGCAACTCCTGTGGAAAAACAACCTACTTAAAGTCAGCAGCATTAACCATCGTAATGTTGCAATGTGGTATGTATGTTCCGTGTGATAGTTGTCAGTTTATACCTTTTAAGAATATTATTACTAGGTTAAGTGGTAATGATAATATGTATAAAAGACAAGGATCATATGCTGTAGAAATTTCAGAACTTCGAACAGTTATGAATCAATCTAATGAAAATACATTAATTGTTGGAGATGAGATCTGCCGTGGTACTGAACACAAATCTGCATTGCATATTGTAGCGTCTACAGTTGTTAAACTCTGTCAAAAACGAACTAACTTCATATTTTCAACACATCTGAGAGATCTTGATAGATTTCCGGAAGTAAGAGCATGTGAAGTTGATGGTCTATTGGAATATGCTCATTTGGCAGTAGTTCCTCGGCCAGATATTCATCAAGTGATATTTGAATACAAGCTGACACCAGGAGTTGGTTCAGATCTTTATGGCATTGAAATTGCAGAGATGATGGGCTTAGATCCTGATGTCATTAGATTAGCATATGATTTCCGAAATAGAACTGAAAATCCAGATACTCATGGTATTCCATTAGGTGGTTCCAAGAAATCTCGATATAATTCTGAATTATTAATGGGTATATGTTCTATAAAAGGATGTAAACAGAAAGCAATTGATACTCATCATATCAAACCTCAAAAAGATGCAGATGAATATAATAATATTGATCATCATCACAAAAATGCATTGCATAATGTGATTGGATTATGTGAGAAACATCACCATGAAATTCATCATGGTGATTTAGAATTATTAGGATATCGTCAAACATCATATGGAATACAACTTTTGGAATCTACAGAAGATGATTAAATACTGAACCCAAATGGGTTTCGTATGTATATTTTATTCATTTCTAAAAATTAATATGATGATATATTAAATGGACAGCGAAGAAGCAATTGTTCAAACTCTACTTGGAAAGTTTGATGAACTCCCTGTGGAAACAATAGAATTATTAGCAAGTATGTTACCATATGATACTCTGATGAAATTATGTTCAACAAATAGAAAATTTCAAGAGTTCTGTAGAACACAGAACCTTCTAGAAACTGCATCATTACAGTTTATTAGGAAAGAGGCTCCGCTATCAGTACCTGTTTTATCACATGAAGATCATCATAAACTCATTAAAAGAGGATTTAAAACTACTTATGGTATTGAATTTAACGAAGGTCAATATAATCCACCACGAATAATATTCGGAACAAATAGTAAGACTATTGGTGTATTTACAATTATAGGCCTTCCTCCTCCTAAAAGAACTAAAATTTGGGTACTTGGAGAAATTAAGTATACAAGAGAAGAAGAAGAATATTTATCTGAAGCAGTACCTTACCTAAATGAAGAAGATTTATGGGATGATGTTCAAGCTCCTAAAGATCCTAATAATGTTGCAGGCTTGTTTTCTCAAGCAGCACGTGAAGATGATGATGCAGAATTAAAAGAAATATTCGATGAACTTATTGAGAATGGCCAAGTAAATTTACAATTCTGGGGTACTTATTACGCTTATGAAGTCGAACTTCCTTAAATACTAGACTCATACGAGTCATGTATTATTTACGTCTACATTCGACAAGTTCCATGTCGTGATCTTTTGACATTTTCAATGTAATAGTAGAAGCTATTATGATTGCAATGATAGAGAAGATTAAAATTTCGTTAATAGGCCAATAGGCACTTTTATAAACACCAATCTTTCTGACACGAGGCCACATCTCTTTTTTCAAGAATGCTTCGTCAAATCCAAACCAATGTTCACAGTAATCATTGATCCTTTCCAACATATCTGGAATTGGAGATGTTATATTTGCACTTTCCGAATTTAATTTGACGCCACGACTACCCCAGCGGCCCGCTGCCATAGGCAACAATATTTCCCATGGTTTAAATATAAAAAATGCTTTACCAGAGTTCAACCACTTATCAATCTTTGAAGGTAACTTCGGATCAAAATCGTCGTCTGCATCCAGTGTTATAAACGGTTTGACTTGTGTTGCCCCAAGAAACCTCCAAGTAGCAGCTTCATGTCCTTTAATTCCTATTTGTAGTGCTCCTACTGCTTCAGCTTCTTCTTGTGTATTTCCTCCATTCATCTTAATAACCATTCCACCGCGATTTAAAATTTCATTAATGATCTCAGTAGGAGTATCAATTGGAACATACACACGAGCTTGCCAAGTTGGAAGGTGTTTTGGAATATCGTCTAGCTGTTTATATAGGGTAGGAGCATACTTATCAAAATTTCCATATAGGGAAAAACAAATCAAGCCTTCACTCGATGGATCTTCACCTAATGTTTCTATAGGAAAGAATTTCTCCTTCCCAAAAGGACAAGGTGCTACATCAGACAAAACTCTACGAGAAAATCCTCGATTAGTGAATTTCCATAAGAAAACAATAATCACAATAATGATTATGATATATATAATTGTTAATAATAATGCTTGTTTCATATTTTAACTGTGGCATATTTGTTTTCTTCAAAAACTGCTTGGACTTGATTTTTATATTCGTCAGATATATGAATATGAATATAACATGGATTAAAGATCCTAGTTAAATTTAAGAGCATGGAACATCTTGTAAATTATCGACGTTCTTTCTAGCGGAAAATATACTATTACCACATGGACTTACTGCCTGAATTCTTGCACCTAGAGTATCTCCATGACACCATATTGGAATCAAATTACCGGTATCGACTAGCGTTGTTGATGTACCTACTACGCCATTAACAGTATATTGTGTTGCTGGAGCAGGATCGCCTGGAGGATTGTCAACAATGAAGTTATATGCAGTGGCACCTGTTACAGCATTCCAACTTACTTGAACACCTCCACCTACGTAATGAACAACTGTTAATAATGGAACTACTGGCACAGGACAAACACATAATCCACCACTACAAGTCTCATTTTCAAGACAATCTCCATTATTTATACATTTGACACAAACACCTGATGTAGTACATACTTCTGACCCAGGACAATCGCCATCACCTACACATTCAACGCAGTTACCTGACAATGTTTTACAAATAGGTGTTTCTCCATCGCATGTTGTATTATCTACACATTCAACGCAAATGTTCAACGTTGTATTGCAGACTTCCGCACCTGCACAATCACTATCGGTTGTACAAATTAATGCGATTGGAGGCGTAGGTGTAGGTGTAGGCGGAGGTGTTGTTGTACTTCCACGGGTCAGAAGAATAATGATAACAACGACAATAGCAATTACTACTATAACAGCGATAATAATGCCAATGATAAGAGGAGCTTTGGACTTTTTTGCAGGTTCAGGAAGTCTGTTGAAAGATTGATTTCGGAATGACATTTATAATCAAATAAAAATAGTTCAATTGTTTATTTAAAGCATCTAACATCATATCAAATGATGTCATCAGATGTAAAGATAAAGAAACGTATTATGCAGACATGGAAGGGCAGTATAGATACTCTTCCAGATGCTTGGAAGACAAGTCCGAAGTCTATCAAAAAATATATGCCTGATTGGGAATATTGTTTCATGACTGATCAAGATAATGATAATTTTATATCCGAACACTTTCCCCAATATTTAGATGCATTTCGAGGTTTTGAATATGGAATTCAAAGGGCTGATTTTATACGATTAGCTTGGTTAGCAACCGGTGATTCCGGTCTATATCTTGATTGCGATTATGAATTAACACAACCTTTAGATGAATTATTTACAATTGACAGAGACATCTATATAGTTCCAAGTGGTAACTTTTCAGGCTATTATACTAACGCTATTATGGCTAGTAAACCAGGTGTTAAATTTTGGTTAGAAGCAATGAAAGAAGCAATAAAGCCTAATCCGTGGTACATACGCGGAAAACATCTCAGGGTTATGACATCAACAGGACCGCTAATGCTAAGTCGTGTTATCGCAAATCAATCACCAAATACATATCATATCTTAAATAGTAAACTTTTGACACCATGTTCTGTATGTGATCCTAAACCTTGTCAAAAAGCAGGCAGTTATATAACAACTTTAGAAGGCTCTTCATGGGTGGGTACAGATACACAAGTTTTCATTTACTGCAAATGTCGCTGGAGACAAATAACTATCCTTATTGCTATTATTATAATGGTATTTATTATTATTCTACTTTTGCGTGCATATCGTAGACAGTTTTCAGACCAATAACATCTCGAAACCATTTTAGAACAATATAATCTGATACAAATTCCTTATTTTCTGTACCTCCTAATGATGGAGTTTTACCTCTTATAGATGTCACCGGTATACTAATAGTAGAATATAACCTGGGAGCCGACATAATCTTAATACTATTATGTCTTAACCAACCAGAAAACCATACATCATCAACGCTAATACTTTGAATAGGGCCAGATTCCAAATCATAAACTTGATCTGGAAACATACCATGGGATGTTACCAGGAACCCTCCAAATCCATTAAGAATGTCGACTTCCTTCGAAGGTCCAAAGTGAGCCATAATTCTATTTGTATCTGTCATGAGTTTGTAATTCTTATCCAATGTCACTCCAAAATTTGTAATAGCATGTTTCTTCCCATATTTAACATAACTTTTATAGAGATTCCATACAGCATGTGAATGATATATCATATCATCATCTACAACTATGATTATAGTTGAATTTATCTCCCTAAACTGTAAATTACCATATCCATCTATATCCATTCTATGTTGTCCTCCCGGTTCTTTTCTTGATGCCCGTCTTAATGTTGGTAGAAGCTTGGTAGCAGGACCTTCGTCCTTTTTAACTCGATGAATTATTATATTATGATTAGGAGAATCATGAAGTTCTTGTAGCCAAGTCGGAATTTCATATGGTAAACCTTTACGAGAAATGTATGGAATATTTATGTTAATCTCATCAATATATACATTCTGAGTCATAAGAGATGCCAATGTAGGATGTAAAAGATCGAGACGTTGAGGAATAGTAGATAATGAAACTATTATATGTTGAGAACTAACATGAGGCATTAAATAGGTGTGTTTGATGTTCAATAATTCATGTCTTTCTATCTTATTGAGTCTAACAAAACGAGGAATTTCAGCAACACAAATACTACTATACAGGATTAAGGTAACAATTATTGTTACAATGATTATAACAACTAATAGTTTGTTAGATATCATTTCTATGCTTTAAGAAGCTTTGAAAATATTCTCCATTTTATTTGATAAACTCATCATAGTAAGCAGTATACTGAATAATATACTCGGTTAAAGTTTCTGGTCTTTCTTTCAGTCTTTGTATTCCAAGATCAATAACTTGCTTTCTATCTAAATGTGGATTTGATAATCTTAAATCAGCATACCAAAAAGACCATGCTTGACAAAATCCTTTTATTTTTCCTTTCACATTTCCTTTTTTTAACTCTGATTCTTGAAGAGTTTGAATACCAATAGGACAAAAAGCAGATGGTGCTATATAATCAATATTGAATTTTGTTCTAAAATATACTTTTAATGTTATATCCAGAATTTCGTTGTCAGTACCATGTGGTTCATATCGTTCAATGGTATTTGTTGTTTTGTCATATATTAACATATTTTCATGAGCAGATTCATGTACTAATGTATCATGAAAATTCCATAATAATGGAATCAACACAAATCTTTTATCCATACATGAGCGAAGCATATCTGGAAACGTATCTTTGATAAGAAGATGCACTTCACTCGCCTTATAGTCAAAATCACTATCTTTAAACTTTTTTATTCTTGTTAATTTGAAGTTAGCAAACCATTTAATTTCATTTTCTACTTCTTCAGGAGTATATATTCTATCAGACATAAAACTAAAATATTCTGCATCATATATCTTAAGATAATATGAAAAACTGGCTATGGCTAGTAATTGTATTCTACTTATATTAATTGAACGATATACTAATGCTTCTACAACATCTTCAATGATATTCAATAACCAATTTAAACCTGATTCTAAATGAAATTTAAGTATACCAGGATCCTTATGTTCAATTATTGTGTTAGGAGGATGGTAAATCTTCTTTTCTTGAGCATCAAAGAGTAATTGAGACATCCATTCCATGAGAGTATTCAAATTATTGACAGTTAATTGTCTTCCCATCAAATTAATGTTCTCCACAGGAGCCTTAATAATTTTCATTTGTCTTACCTTAGGAACTATCCATGTTAACATGTGACCTTTTTGATATGTATCTAAATCTCCTATGGTAACACAATGTTCAGAATGAGTATCGGCTAAATATAATATTTGTGCTGCCATGTAATTTACATCTCCTTCGAACTTAGTTTCTCGAGTTATGCTAGCAGATATATTTGATTTTAAGCTTGGTAAACGAAATTCTTGTTGTTTCTGAATTGAATCTGTTTTAGAAATAATAGGTATAGTTTTTACAGGTACTGACGATTTTTTCATCTTGAAGTGTTGAGTACATAATCCCTCTTTTGTACCAGTTCTTGTACATCTTTTGCCTACTTGAGTGATTTGTTTACATTTAAGAACATCCATTTCTATGCTTTAATAAGCATTGAAATTTACAATCATATTATGATTACATATTTGATCATCATGATGATTACAATCATATTATGATTACATATTTGATCATCATGATGATTATAATAGTTTAGTAATATCTTCGACTTGTTCTGTTGCTGGTTTTACGACTGATTCTTGATAATGAATCCTGAATGCATATCCTATCAAGAATATTATTATAATGATAATAGCTAGCACATGACCTTTAGGAAACTTTCTTCCAACAATCCATGATATGATAAATGCATAAATAATAGCTTTAATCATTACTCTTCTCCAATGAATGCCATTTAAATCATATCTTGCAGTCTGATTGATTTTTTCAAGTAGTTGTTCTTTAGTATCTCCTGGAAGTGGTCTGCTATTAAAATAGGCTCTGCCTTGGCCAGGACCACAAATTTCTGCACTGATATCTGCACAGTTCGTTTCTCTATATTCAGCTATCAAAGCAAACAACAAAATACATATCACAATAATGTAGATGATGATAGTATTCCAATCCCAAGTTTTCCAATCCATTTAATTAGATCATACATTCATTTTATGCAAAATATACATCATACAAGATTTTATGTAAAATTGTGGTTGTGCCATAAATGGCACAACAGTAGTTACATAACATCTAGTCTATCAGGAGGACTATTTGTAGGCACAGGCAGATCAGCACCGAAATTCACATCTAAACCTAGTTTCTTTGCTATTAGATGCGTATTATTTCTTATATTGGCATCATTATAAATATCACCATGTGTATATAAAAAGTTAGGAACCATATGAACAACAAAGAAAATAATAACACTAGTAACAACTAAATCCATTATTGGAGGTATCTTTCTCCAATAAATTCCAATTAATAGTATTTCGGTAATGATAGTAATAAGTATTGTTCTTTCCCACCTAGATTTTCTTTTTGTAAGATATGCAGACCAACTAGTCCTCTGTAATAAAGTTTCTATGCTGTCATCTTCTGAACCACGTCCAAGGTAAAAGAGGCTTCCATTACCATCAGCTGATGGCTGATCTCCGTCTGTTCTAAGTTCTTTCTTTTGATTAACAATAATTAGATGAATCACTATTATTACGATAATAACAATCACAATCGTCGTAATCCACTTCTTAAAAAAGAGTTGTAAATTATCCATTTACATAGATCTAAAAAAATGGATGTAGAAAATCCTCAATCTCCAAACTTTTATAACAGTAAAACTCCTTTAGACTTAGATAACTATATCAATAGTATATCTAATACAGATGATTATAATGCAAATATTGCATTATATGATATATTTATTCGTAAAGGGTTTGAGAATGGATTTTCTGGTCAAGATATAGTAACAGTTCTAATGGGATACCAAAATCATGGTGGTTTGGTTTCGGTAAATAGACATGAGATTACTGATAATTGGGCTATTATTGCTTCTTTTTATAAGAATAAGAGTTGGACAGAAGAACAAGCAATGGAATTTCAAACCATGATTATGACAAATCCCTCGATGGAAGGATTTTTAAATTTGTTTCTAAAACATCCTACTTATCTTCAAATTATTGGAACTAATACAGATCGCCAAGCAGTTTTACGAATTATTGATCATTCGAATCATCATTCGAGCCATCATGGCTCAAATCATCATGATAGCCATGATGGCTTAAATCGTGATGATTGGGAAAATATGTATGGTAGAAATCGTATAACCTTTGGAAAATATGATAATGATAATAATGCAGAGCCTAGTACTAGGGTTATCTTCACATCACAAATTTCTAATGATGACGATGAAGGTTTCCTTGATCCCTATCAACTTCATAAAACGATAGTAACTGATCCAGAAGAAATAGAATTTATGGAAATTCAACCAAGATATTCAGGAATTACATTTGTTTGGGAAACAGAAGTTAATAGTCAAGAAGATATTGATCTTCATTCTATATTTGATTATTTACGATCATTTAAAGTTGATACTGAATGTATTATGGTTTTAACCATTGGTGAAATTAATGGTGCATCTTCATGGGCAAAAGATATCAGAGTTGTGCCAGGTAGTTGGTATAATTTTTCTGAAAAACTTTTGCCTTATAATAATTTGTATTTTAAGTTTGGACTTAAACTTGTAACAGGAATGAAAGAAAAGATCAATCTTAAAATCATGGGTATCTTCTTAAAAGATATGGTTAGAGCTAATTTAGGTGAAAAACTTTCAGAATGTCAAATAAATCCAATGAAGTATGGATTTAGAAGGCATTTTGAGCTTACAGAATAAATCCTCTCGACCAAAAAAAATTATAATATATAAAATATATTGTAAATATGACATACAGAAGGATATCAAGAGATTCGGGTCCCGCAGATCCAATTGGATCTGCACCTAAGAAATCTAGGGTAGGTCTAATAGTCGGCTTAATTATTGCTGCTATTGTATTGATAATTATTCTTGTTATTGTTATTCTTATCGTAAGGAACAGATCTATTAATAATGTTCCTCCTACAACAGCATGTGCTTCAGATACCGATTGTATGGGGACACAAAAATGTAAAACTTTAACAGCGACATGTGTTTCATGCCTAGATAATGGAGATTGTGGAGGTTCTACTCCAATTTGCAATACTTTAAATACCTGCATTGCAGGATGTCTTGATAATACTGATTGTGGTGGTGCTACTCCTTTATGTAATGTCTTAACGAATACGTGTGTCTCATGTTTAACGAATCCTGATTGTATTGGAGAAGCACCTGACATTATTTGTCAAGATGGAAATTGTGTTTATGGCTGTTTTGTTGATGCAAACTGTTCAACAACGCCTGAAACTCCTGCATGTGCTATTCTAAGTAATAAATGTGTTGAATGTACAGATAACACTGACTGTTTAGAAGGACTTCCTCCTAAATGCAAAATAACAACGAATGTATGTGTTGACTGTGTGGCAAATATTGATTGCAGTGAAGGAGAGGTGTGTATTAACAATGTATGTCAACTTATTGTTGTATAAGTTCAAAAACTAGAATATAGAATATAATATTCTAGTTTATTTAAATGTCTAGTCCCGGAAATAACCAGACATATATAATCAGTACAGTTATAATTGCAGTTGTAATATCATTAATTATTATTTGGCTTTTAAGACGACCAAAATCTTCTACTCTAACATCTACATCTACATCTTCTACAGATCCATGTGCAGGTACAATACAATCTCCTTTTACATGTAAATTGACAAAACCTACTACTCCTTCTCACACATGGTTCATCGCATGGGATCCTGTTGTTAGAGCAACTAGCTATGAAATAACAGTTGATTTTTATGATACTATTAACGACGATGGTAATACTATTGAAACAATTACATTCTTACCAAACTATACTTTAATAATTGATTCAAGTGATTTTTCGGAAGAGATAAAAGTAACAATTACAATCGTTGCCGCAGATAAATCTTGTAATAAAAAGTCTTCAGAAGTAACATTCAACCATCATTAATGACATCGCCCTTATAGGGCGATTATTCATTAATGACATCGCCCTTATGGGACGATTATTCATTGATGAATACTATGCCTTTTAAGGCAATGTATTAACACAATAAATTATCTGTAGTATCAGCCTCAATCCAAATAAGATGAGATCCAATGAGAATAAAGGCAATACCGCTTAAAACAGGAGCGTCGGTAAGATGACCTTTCCAGTTTTTCCATAGTAGGAGGAGACCAATGATAAATACGATGATTCCTAAAATAATACGTGGAGAAATTTGACAGTGAGTCATATTTTATGAATCCAAATTCAAAAAAAGAACAAAAACGCACTTAAAAATAATCACTCAGACTTAAAGGCGAGAAAGACATGGGAGACGGAAACCTTTTCTCAGGAAACAACCTTCTATGGCTTGTTGTGATTGCAGTTGTGGTGATTGTGATCATCATTTTACTTGCTTCGCGCAACGATGATTCTAATGATTCGGAGGAACAGAAGAATCGTAACCGTACCGTGGCTATTTGGATTGTATGCATTGTAGTGATCCTCATTATATTGTACTTTTTGTATAGTTATAACGTAGTCCATGTTGGAACTGGAAGCCACGAAGACCATGATTCCGGAAGCTATCCTCAATCTCAGTCTTCAAAAAGACCCGCATCTCTCCGCAGCCAGTCCGGCTCTCGTGCTCCCTCTGATTCTCCATTCTTGAACAACCAGGAGCGTGCTGCCAGTCTTCGAGGAGGTTCTAGAAGTACACGAGGATCTGCCCGTGGATCTCTTTCGTCTCTAAGCGGTGATGTATAAGTCAATAAACATGGTTCAAATGAACCTAGTATTTTATTTAGATCAGAGGCCCGCAAAAGCAAGAATGTTCTCGGCAGTATAGGGCAAATCCAAGGATGCAAGTGAAATGTCTTCTGAGTCTTTTTCGTATTCGTCGAATAGGGCTGAAAGAATCCTGGCCTCATCGTCGGTGAGAACGTTATTGCCGGTAGCTGCATAACTCTCAGCTGTAATGGTGCATGCACCATTACAACCAAGTCTCTTTCCACTGTAGCTCTTAATGCCACAGACTCTCCGATGATAGGCTATGGCATCAACAGTGGCCGCTGTGTACACCTCCTGGATAACCTTGATAGGTTGAAGGAAGAGATCATCATGCCTTATAGGGCCACTCATGGCTGTCCAGCCGATCTCCTCATGGTCCAGCGCGCTATGGACAGAGTTTGGATGCGAAAAGAAAGTCAGATTGAGCCAAGCATGATGCTTAGCGATAAGAGATTCAGCAGCAGTGAGATTTTTAACGTTCATAATTTTAGTTAATTTAAACATTATTATTTTACTTCAATTTTTCTAATGATTCATTTCAACACTAAAATAGTGTTGAAAATACTATATTATATATCGTAAATTTCGATTTATTATGTTCCGATAAACTATTTTCATTTCATCTATATTATAATCTTTAGCTACTTTTATTGGTTCTCCAAATATTATTGTTATTGCACCCACATCACAAATTCCATATCTTCCTACGATTGCATCAGAACCTTTAATTGATATAGGTAATATAGAACACCCAGTTTGGGATGCAACTCTAAACATGCCTGTCTTAATAGTCTCTGAAATTTCATTTATTTCAGGATTTTTATTCCGAGTACCTTCAGGATATATTAACACTGAATATCCATTCCTAACTGCAGTACATATTTGAGGTACTATTTGAGCTTTCTGCTTATTATCTTTAGTATTAATACCAAGATATCCAGCTAACATACATAATTGACCAAAAAAAGGCACATAGCGATATTTTCGGTTATAGGTATATGTCTTTTTATACACCAAAAGTGCCATAAATAATGTGTCTATGATCGAATTGTGGTTGGCTGCTAGTATATATGGTCCATTTGATGGTTTAACCATATCATCTTCGACACCTTCTGCAAGATAGTGATTTAGTTTCCAAAACCCGGGAATTTTCATCCAATGCAAAGTGAATTCTGCCATAATATGTTCAATAAAAAATGTTATATTATCATGATCTAATCCAACTAGTAAACCCCATACAAGGCAAAAAGCACTTGTAGTTAAAGTAGCAAATGATATACCTAGCCAGAACCAAATTGTAACAAATAACTTACGAAAGAACGATTTCATTATTTTAATTGTTTTAGATTTTTTGATAAAAAGAAAGGCTTAAAACTCATTTATTAAATGGGTAAACAGACATCGGGAAACATGCTTAAGACCATCATTTTAATTATTCTTATTATTGTAATTGTTCTAATATTGACTTTGGGAGGTTGGAATGCATCTAAATGTGCCAAAGAACATGTTGTTACTGCGCAAAGAAAAAAATCCAAACCCTTCTCTGGAACTAGCAAAGACAAGGTTTCAGCAGATCTAAACATGATATTGAGCGACGATGAAAGCATGCTTACTTATAGTATGGTGCTAAAAGGCGCCGACAGACCTGTCATTGCTGCCATTTTGGTAAATGGTCAAAAAGAAGTACATAGAATTAAAGGTATTAATGGTTCTACAGATGATGAAATCATTCTCCATGGTTTGTGGAGACGTCAGGATACTTTAAGTCTTGGTCCAAATGAAGTTCAAGCATTAAAAGATGGAAAGCTTGAAGCACTTCTTCGTTTTGATACCGGTGGTGTGGGTAAATTTGGTATTAATTTAAAATGATTAAATTTTTTTCTCTTTGAATGTAAGAAAATCTTTACTATAAAAATAAGTATGTTTGGTGATGACGATTATCCTGATCTGTTTGATATAGATCACCAAACAGATAGAGATCTGTACGATGATTATGATTATAGTGATGAGAGAAGAGCACCAATGACTATGGTTCAGCGCGAGCGTGCTACCATGACTGCAATGTCAAGAGGCCACGAAACTCCTTACGAGTACGAGCTTCGTCAACGGGTGAACCAAGTCAATGCCCATCAATCTGCAGTTCGGAAGGAGAAAGTTGCTGAGAAAAAGGTTGATGATGAGATTCCCAAGACAGAAAAGCCTTCCGTTGAGTTTCGCATTCAACTTCAACAGGCACGTTCTGCTCGAGGCATGAGCCAGAAAGACCTTGCGCAGAGGCTGAATATCAAAGTCCAGGATCTTCAAGGGTATGAGAGTGGTAAAGTCATGCCTTCCAAAGCTATCATAGGAAAAATGAGACGCATCCTCAAGATGTAATCATGTCCGTTTGGACATAATCATGATTACATTATGATTATCATCTTGATTATATCATACTAGGCATGTTAAGTGCCGCGTATTTTATGGATTTATTGGAATTCTCAGAACTTTCGACTCGAATCTGAACAATTCAGACCTTAATTCACCATTTTTTGTTAGGAAGATATTTTTGAACATCAACGGCAACCTTATTTCGTTATGTTTTGTTAATACCCAAATATCACGAATTTCGGTACCAACCTACCGAAAGTCACAACACGGTTTGGAACCACAAAAATTTTTCACTTAATAATATTACCACAGCTATGTTTAGCTAAGGTATAATCATAATTTAATATATTATGATATAATAAATCTTGATGAAGATAACATGTTACTTGTTTATAACATATATTACATGTGATTGGTCTACAAAAAGACTTTCCGCACTCTAGACAATTAATCTTAATTTTATCTACTTTTTATATGATATCATTTTAATTTTAATGAATCAATTATTATGATAAGTTATTATAATTGCAACAATTGATTCATCAAAATTAAGAAAGATTGTAATAAAATGGCTCTGAGAAGATTGAAAGTAGAATTTAGAAGTGTAGATGCTTGGTTTAATCTACATCAACGTATAAATGATCCATACATATTAGAAGCAGATTTTATACATCATGAAAACTCTAGATATACAGGTATTAAATTACATTGTGAGATAGTATTCCCACAATCATATCCATTTACTCCACCTATAGTAAGATTTAATCCTCCTATTTTTCATCCTAATATCACTTCTACAGGGGTATTAAGTGTTCCTTTCATAAATAAAGAAAAATGGACCCCTGCTTGCGGATTGAATGTTTTATTAACTTCTATATGGTCCATAATAGATGATCCTTTATTTCCTATAAAAGCCAGTGATAAGGGCAAAGAGGAAGATGACGGATGTGAATGTGCTAACGAACACGCACGAAAATTGTGGGATAATATTGAAGATTTCAAAACTATACTTTATTCCATGATTGATATAGAGTAAATTGATATAAAAAATTTCTGTTGAAAACAAATTAAACAGAAAATGGAAGAAGGTACAGAAACAAGAGTAGATGAAGGAGAATACTTCATCTATATTGAAAAGTTTTGGCCTACTGAATACAATAATCGACCAGCTTATGATGTGTTGCTTGAAGAATTGAGACCACATCTAAAACAAGGAGAAATTACAGTCTATGGTCAGACTATTCCTGAAAGACGTCTTACATGTCTTATAAGTCATCAGGATGGTATGATGACTTATTCAGGAAGAAGTGTTCAACCAGTAAAGCCAATAAAAGGTTCATTTATTGACGTCATATTGAGAACATTAAACACTTCAGCCTTTAGAGAACATGAACTAGATATGTTTCCACAATTGAAGAAAGTCTTTGAAGAACAGGATCGTTCAGGATCAAAACTACTTTTTAATGCTATCTTTGTAAATTGGTATCGACCTCCTTCAGAGACTGATAAGATTGATTATCTTGGCATTCATGCTGATGATGAAAGATCTTTGAAATCGAAAAGCATTCTTAGTCTTACATTTTGTGAGGAAGGCGGTGCCAAGTTATTCAAATTTCATAATAAACGTAGTGAAGAAGTGATTTGGGAACATGAACTTGAGAACGGAGCCGGTGTTTGGATGTTACCTGGATGCCAAGATAAGTTGAAACATTCAGTATCCGATAGAAAAACAACCTTAAAAAGAAAGAAAATCGTGGGCGGACGTCTCTCATTAACTGCTCGATTAATTGATACCGGAGAATCCTCGGTTGAGAAACCAATCGTGAAAGATGAGCCAATGGTATTATTCTGCAAAAAGAATGGACTTCATGGATACTTGAGTAATTGGTATGCATCTCCTTTCAATGTTGGAGATCGTGAATATCATACCGTAGAACATTATATGATGTTCTTCAAAGCATCTTACATGGGTGATATGGAAATAGCAGAGTTAGTTTTAAAGACTATAAGTCCTGCAGAAGTCAAAAAGCTTGGACGCAAAGTAAAGAATTATGATGATAAGCTATGGGCAGAAAAGAGATTTGATGTTGTTTATGACGGTAATCTCGCTAAGTTTCGAAAATATCCTGCTCTTGCCATGAAGCTTCTAAACACAGGAAATGCCATTATAGCAGAAGCAGCCGATTATGACAAGATTTTTGGTATAGGTTTAAGTGCTTCAGATCCCAGAGCAAAAGATCCTAAAACATGGCTAGGACAGAATCTTTTGGGTCAAATTCTTATGAAAGTAAGAGATACTTTGAGAGCTAATACTCATAAATAATTATACACACGGTATTATAATACCAAGTGTTATTTAAAATCCTAGTTCAGAGAGAACAAATTTGGATACTTGTCTTCCAACAACCATAGCGTGGAAAGATGTACTGCAATCAGGAGGAATTGGATAAATCGATGAATCAGCAATCATAAGATTTTGAATCCCAAACACATGGAGATCAGGGCCAACAACACCACCGGCAGCTTGAGTCTTTTTCATAGCGCAAGTTCCCATATGATGGTCTGTCATAAACAACAATGTTTTAATATAAGGGTCCAATTCATTGTCATTGTTGAAATCTACGGAAGGAGGAGGCATGACAACGGTGTATTGGAGACCCGGATTAGTAGTTTGAAGACGAGCCTCGAGATTCTTTGCGAATCTCTGAGTTTCAGATGCAAACCGAATATCTTCATCGGTCGTCATAAAGTTGCGAATTAACTCAGGCTGAGATGCTAGACTTTGATCTATAATATGGCATGATCCTCTACTAGTAGGTTGCATATTGTAGGACAATGTAGTAATCGTTGAAATGCTATCAAGATCGGCTCCACTCTCTTCAACCCACGCATTTTGAGGGAAATATGGATCAAAAGCTCGGACAGGACCACCGATCGTACGGTGAGTACTATAACGATTAAGTCCATATGGAGATTCAGTGACAACTCCGACATTGGTCAAAGTACCTGGATACGAGAGATGTGCCGCCTCAGATCCATTTCCTGTAGGAACAGCCAGATTAGGATTAATATTAACAACACTAAAATGTCCCAGTTGAGCCATATAATTCTCTCCTACATTGGGGTTATCGTAAATCATATCTACACCCAGAGACGTCAAAATAGATGCATTTCCGACTCCAGATCGTTCCAAGATTCCAGGATTTCTAAGAGCTCCTGCGCAAAGAATAATTCTTTTTCGCGCAGCAAAAAATAGCATCTTCCCGTCCACTAAGACATTCACTCCATTGGCCTTCATTTGTCCTTTATTAATTTGAATATTGTTAACTACGGCGTTGCTAATAAGTGTAAGTTTACGACCTCCTTTTCCTAATCCTGTTAATTGGTCTACGGTAGAAGGGCCCAAAAAAGCTTCTCCAGCATGAGTACGCTCAGGTCCACTAGGACCTAATTTGAGAAAATTATTTAGAGTTTTAATTCTAACAGTTGTTGCGCCAGAAACAGATTCGTCTCCAATAATATTCATATCACTTTTCTTTGGGGCACTAAAGTTAGTATCAATACCATTAACACTTGGATGAACCAATGCGTCAATTATATCTTCTATATATGATGTAGAATGGTCAGCGAATTTTAGAATGTTAAGAGGACCCGAAGTTCCTCTTCCTCCGTCCCCAACTGGAACACCAGAATCAAATGGAGTATAGGTTTCTATTTCCACCTTGATAGCACGCATTTTTAGTCCACTCCATTTAGAATTTCCGTAATTGTCAGCTATCAATTGATCAAATTGCTCGCTAGTATGGTAAGCAGATAGAAAGTGATGAGCAGATGCTCCTCCCCAGTTCCGCCCACCATGAGCAACGGATCGCGCAAGGACAGCAACATCATAGAATCCTTTAATGTCAGCTCCATTAACGGAATCGGTTGTTTTAGGATTGATAGAGGGTTGAATAAGATTGATTCCATGCCTGGATCCGAATCCATAAATGTCTCCTGGATCCGAATCGCCAAATGGAAATTTGGTAAAAGGATTTTCGTTTTGATTCGATCCCGCTTCCAAGACCAGAACACTGAGTTTAAATTCATCACTAATATATTTAGCGGCAACCGACCCGGCCGTTCCTGCTCCAACAATGATTACATCAAATTCATTATCCTTACCACCATTCTCACATTTCTTGGCATGACTATTGTGCTTCTGAGATCGCGATTGAGTTCGTGATTGAACTTGCGATTTAGTTCGTGACGGTTGAGCACGTGACGGTTGAGCACGTGACGGTTGAGCTTGTGACGATCGAACTTGTAGATCTTCATCTGGAACACAATCCATGATTACATGGCCCTTTTCACTTTTCGTTGTAGTGCAACGAAGTTTCGTCTTGCCTTTGGCATTTGATGAAGTAAACTTTTGCATTTCACAACTTAATGTTTCTGCTTTAATTAGAACAAATAAATTGTATTTTTAATAGAAATTAAAAATTCATAATTTTTTAAATGTTCAAAAGTAATACTTTGAATTTCAATAATTAGGTTTATTTACCATTTAAAATGGAAGTTACAAAGAACCAATTATGCAGACATGATATTTTGTCTAAAGATTGTGTAAAATGTCAAATACTAGCATTTTTATCCGTTGAAGGACTACATAAAAATATCATTCGATATCATATATTTAAACATTTAAAAGAAATGCAAAAAGTATGGACATTTAACATTCGATGTGCTTATTTAGATGAAAGAGAAGGTATAGAACCTGATGAAGGATATGAATATACCGGTTTGACAATGGGAACATGTCAAGATGTTTGGAAAACAACATGGCCGTGTTACAAGTTTATTTTTGTAGGTTCTTTTGATGCTGTTATGGGCTTTATAACATGTTTTCTTCTCAAATATTCATGGTTTGCATTATATAAAGAACAAATTAATGTAAACTCAGGTTACGAAGAAATACAAAAAGAATTAAATAATAGCTTCTTATATAATCAATATCTTGAAAAATGTGTTTTACATACATGTCCAGATAAAACCATGGTTGTAAATTTTGGAGGAGATATAGATGAACACTATTTTTGTATAAACAATCTAGAAGAATATATGGCAGGATATAGAGAAATGATGAAAATTAACATACCAGGTATTCAGACTGGAATTGAAGAATGGGAAGAAGGATATATATAATGAAGAATTGGTTAATATCAAAAGTACAACTGATTGTAAAACATACTTTTATACTAATTAAAAATACACACATAAATTGAATCGATAGTAACGACTACCATGAAAATTGCTTGACTCAACGAGTCTTGCAAGCTTATAAAGTTCAGAGTTCAATTATATTGACTCCTTTGGATGCGAGGTTAATAATGTAATTTTCTCTTTGTCTTCTATCTGCTTCAAAAATGATACCTAGTTGATCATAAAGATCATCAGGAACATTAACATAGCCACCTTCACCTTCGTCATCATAAACTTCCCTAATAATGAGACAAGCTCCTGGATATACTACTCCAAACCTAACCAAATGTGGATTCGGTCTTCCTTTATAATGCGTTTGACACAAAAGAGTAAGTTCTGAACTGATACTATATCCATCAACATGAGTATTTAACTCGAAACAAGCTCCGAATTCCTTACGATTTGGAACAATTCTAGGTAGATCATTCTCATCATATGGAATAAATAACATTTTGTGATTTGTCTCTGATTTGGACATCTTTTATTTGTACTAAATACAATTTTTAAGAAGTCATAAAATACAACCTTCTTGGAAGGATATTGATTTAAGTAACAAAAATATCATCTTATTCAAAAAAAAGATGTCTCATCATAATTACTGGACAACCTGTACAGGTTGTCGTAGACCCACGCCTATATTCAAAGAATTGGACTAACTGGAAGGTGGAAGAAGATAATCGCCTGCTGAATCCTTCCAAATGGAGACATTGAAACAACATCCAGCGTTGAACGCTTAGTATATTACATCGCAACCAAAGAACAACAAACTGTAAAAACTGACATTATAACGATTATTTGAGCTTAATATTTATATAAGTGTATGATTGCATTTGAAAATCTATATATATCGTCATCATCATATGGTTTATCATAATCAAGTTTCATGACATAGAAGACAGCAAATCTAATAACATAGGCAACACATAAACCCATATTTATACATATACCATTCTCATATTTCTGAGGATGAAAATCATACTCACCATAACTATAACTAGGTAATGTTTGAGCAAAATGATCTCTAAGCTTGTCATTAATATCCTTATTAAATTCAATAAGACCAAGAGGTTCAAATCTCATTATAGTTTTGTTTTCGGTATCAATGATCAATAAATTAGCATGTTTCATAGTTTTGATAACAGGATTATTTATATCAGCAGCATATATTTTGATGGTTACTCTTACTATATAAACATGTCCTTTATCAGATTTAATATTGATAGCATTAGAATTTAAATTAATGCTATCATTAGCTATATGTATTTCGAATACATTGTGAATATAATACTTATAGTCACTTAATACGGGATCAATATATTTGGACAATAAAAAACACAGTTTGATGGAACTATGTGATTCATAATTTCGGATTAAATATTCCATTTAATTGTTCTAACTTATAAAAATGATGGGAGATCGAAAATTGTTGATGTTGGTCGTATTGATCATTGTGGTGATCATTGTTGGAGTTTTGATCTTCAATGGTGTCTACAAAACTGATGAGGAGAGAGAAGACAATCGCCATAGACTTATCATTGGTATCATTATTGCAATCTTGGTTCTGATTGCACTAGGATGGATCTACATGAAACGCAAAGATGGTTATGGAAGTATGGAAGAAGGTGAAGAGTATGGAGTCTTCTCTGAAGCTAAACGAAATGTTAAGAATTGGGATGCAAATCGAAAAGCATTTAATAGAGCAAAGAAAGAAGGACTCTCCGATGCTGAAGCCAAAGAGGCAGTAGGAGAAAACAAGGCACGTCAAAGAAGAATTAAAGATGCCGGTAGAAAAGCAGAAGCGGCTGAAGCCAAAGCTCAACGTGAAACAGCTGGCAACTAAATATTACAAGACTCTTTTCGAGTCATGTAAGCAAATAATTGGTTCAATGTCTATAGACATCTGAACTAGTTGACTTTAGTGAACTAGTTGACTTTAGTGAACTAGTTGACTTGTAAAATATGAAATATAAACATCATCTTTTCGGGAAACTTCATTGTCTTGTCGATCACATCTCTGGTGCCTTTCGAATCTCCAGTAGGAAATGCTATTACTACATTTGCTTTTCTTATCATAAGTGAATTACGAACAGGACCTGCTTTACGACCATACTCATTCCATTCAGCAGGATATGTTCTAGTATTAATTCGCTGTTCTGTAGCCCATCTTTCTGCTAAAAAATCGATTCCTCTGCATCCGCCATGTATAATTTGTCTTGGAGAACCAGCCAAAATAACAAGTTTATTCATGATAGGCTCAAATTGTTTGTAGTCAACAAAATGTCTAGAACCTGACACTAACCATACCCCGGGTTGAGGTACTGAAACTATTCGCTTCATTTCACTGTCTTTTTACGTAGTTTAAAATCAGAAAGTTCATTTTCATATTTTTTCATTCCAGCTTTAATGTAGCCATATTCAAAACCTCTCATAGCAAGATCTGATTCTAATTTACATGATACCACCATATGAATGTACACTGTTTTGCTTTGAGGATACCTATGACATCTTCCTAGCGCCTGCATCCACTCATCAGGCTTATCAGGATATCGCAGAAATATTATATTATTAGCACAAGATATATTATGTCCTTCAGATAACATTGGTATCGAACCAATGAGTATATCACCAGAAGTATTAAATTCTTCCAACATTCTTGCTCTTGCAGGAGGCTCATAATCAGTTGTAAAAGGACATACATTAAATCCAAAATGCACAAGAAATAAATATAATGGAAGTAAAAGATCTTGTGCTGTATCAAATATTATAAGTTTTTCTCCTCTATTATGAACTACTTCTGCAACAGCAGCAATTTGTCTAAGTTTAGGTATTAATAACATCTGTGATATCAATTTTGCATTGATTATTTCAGGCGATTCTATGTTTTCTATACTAGTTATCTGCAAATAATAATCTTCTAAAACCTTAAGATGTCTAAGAACCTTTTGACCTCTTTTTATATGAAAAGCTGTACGTGCTGTAGTTCCAAAAGTTAACATCTTCCATATTTCATTCAGATCTCTACTTCCAATTGCACCTTTCTGTGGTAATTGATTCGCAACTCCCTGCTTCTGAACAAGAAGATAACCCGAAGCCTCATAACATACAAATTCTACAGGAGGCAACGTAGATGCAAGAGTTGTACACTTTAATTCAACAATATTCCATGTAATATTTGTATTTGATCTCTTATTGAATGTTTCCATAGAAGCGGTAAATCCTACAATATCTATAACATTAGGACTATGTAAATCTGCACTTGCAGTATTATGACTTTCATCATGAATAATAACATGTTTTCTATCATCATGAATTAACCTGTTCTGTACAGTCCTTGATGTTAACAAGGATGTTATAAAAATCGAAAATCTAGGTACATATTTTTGCCAATCTTTCACATAAAAACATGATGATTGATAATTAGACAATACTGGTAAATCAGTATAAATTCTAAAAAATTCTGACCATTGATGTACTAATGTAGGTGGTACTATTACTAATATTGCTATCTCTTTTAAATCAATTTTCTGTCTAAATTTATGCATGAAATATGCTGCGGCAACCCAAGTTTTACCTGAACCTACACCTCCATGTACAAGTATTGGGTGATTAAATTTTGTTGTCACCATTACTTTCAAACAATCAAATTGTTCTGCAGTAAGTTTGTATTTTGGTTTAAATGGATAAGATATAACTTTCCTATATTTCACCGTTCGCATTAATCTATACCATTGTTTAGATACTCTTGACATAGAAATAAGATCCCATGGGTTGAGCCAGTCAGCAATAAGAGATAATGCATCTTGATATAAAGTTTGAATGCGTGACATTGAAACTTTAACACTCAAAAGCTTTGTAAAAATAAACATTCATTTAAAGTATCAATTTAAAATGACAAAGCAGATATTAGGTAGACCACTTTGGGAAATAATAGCATGGGTTATCATAATTGGTATCATACTTTGGGCCATTATAGGAGAATCCAAAGAAGCTAGATGTTATGATGGAAGAGATGATTGTGATGAAATATTTGCCTGGGATCCAGAACCTGGTGATACACCCACAGATCTTATAAGAAGATTGGAATTTGCAAATGGTGCAGAAGAATTAATCATTTCAAGACGTCTTGTCATGATTACTGCTGCCGGTCTTGCATTACTTCTGATGTGGTACTTCAGGGGAAAAGTTATACCTAACATCATTGAATATATTGTTACGTTCGTTTTTGTCATGGGAGTATTATGGTTTTCATTTAGATATCACGATTCTCATTACCTTTATGAAATAACTAGAAGAGCAGATTTAACTCTTCAAGAGCTTAAATATCAACTTGATATCGCCAAAAGACCTACTAACATTTAGATATTTTAGTATCTGATTATTTCATGTCCCATTTGGGACTAGAATCATTGTGTTCTTAAGAACTTATTCATGTCCTGTTTGGGACTAGAATGATTAAGTCCTTAAGGACTTATTCATCCTCTAAACGCTTCAACCGTTCTTCAAAAGATCTAATATCGTCATTATGTCTCTTGATGAGTGCAGTTAATTGTTCATCTGTTAAAAAATATAGGAATATTGCATTATTTTTCTGCCAAACTTCTACCAATGATGGAGAAATCTTCTCAATATGATATAAACCTAATGTACAACAAATCCATACCATGAAATTCATAGCACGGTCAGGATCATCGTGCAATTTATATCGACTTGTCAGAATTTTCCTATTGCATGGGTCCAATCCGTTCCAAAATCCAGCAACATGACCTCTAGAATTACGCAATCTCCAAATCATTTTTTGATATAATGGTGCATCCCAATGATATACTAATGTCGATAAATCATCAACATTTTCATCTCTATTTTCGATCCATATATCACGTACATCACTTTCAGTAATACTACACAAGCTAACCAATTTGTCTTTCCAAGCAAGAAGTTCTTCCTTAGTAACGTTGTATTTACCCCTCGACTGATCCATAGCTTTTTGATTGGTTTTATTTAAGATTATTTGAAATTATTGAATTCAATAATTTCATAAATGATTGATTAAAATCAATCATAAATAAATATGGATCCACCTAGCAATATATCTCCAGAAGAAGAATTTATTAGAGGATCATTTGAGGTTTTACCTGATGAAGTTTTATTAGAATTAATAACATCAATGAATATTGAATCTGTTGAAAATCTTTGTAATTCTAACAAAGATTTTCAACAATTTTGCAAGGATTATGCTATTTTGGAAACTATTTTTAAGCGAAAAATTTACAATAATATGATTGATGAAATTAGATTGATTCTAATAATCAAATGGTGGCAAAAAGAATATATATTAGATGAAACTACTGAACGTTTCATTCAACAAAATGATACAGAAATAAATAAGATAATTGCTAATATTTACACTTCTCTGAAACACAAATCGATTAATATAAAGGACATTCCATATAAAAAATGGGTCTTACGTTTTAAGTTTGGTGAAATCCTCTTAAAACGAAAAACTTTCAATGCAATGGTTGATGAACTTAAAGGCTATTTAGAGGAAGCAAACGTTCAGGATGTTGAACAGTTTTTAGAAGAAAATGATGTAAATATACACAACGCAGTAAATGATATGTACGATGTATATAAAAAGGATGATGATTTATATGATCTTCTTTGGAGTCCAGAACTTGATTGGTATAGAGATTTTTTATATGATCATGTTGATGTTCCTGATCTAGACGACGGCGAAGATTACGACGACGATAACGACGACGATAGCGACGACAATAGCGACTAAAAAGTGGATTAAAAATTTTTTAATCAGTTGAAGATAAAACCATATCACAATGAACAAAGAGCAGCAACAAATCGCAGAGAATAATACTATTCTAGCTATCCAAATTCTTCTTAATAATCTTAATTCATCTATCAAAATCAAATTCTTGATTGAAGAATTTCAAGAAGAAGCTACAAATCTGGACCAATATAATGCTCATAAGATGTCAATAGGTATTCTCGTTGATGTTTTTGATGTTGAAGACAAAGCAGAAATGGTTGCAAAGATGGAGCCTCATGATAAAATGACTTTGCTTAATGGTGTTGTTCGTGGACTTGATTTGGAAGATCAAACCATGTTGATGCATTTTCTATCCAAGGGCATCACTGAGAAGACTGGTGAAATTGTTAAAAAGAAGCTTGACAGAGATATTGATGATTATCATCGCTGTAATCCTATTAGTAATAGTCCCATATATAATGGCGGCGACCGTATACATATCAATAAGAATACAAAAAATAATTAATCTTAACCCGAATGGGTTGTGATTGTATTATATCATCCAATGGATGATAATATATTACAACAAATTGAAGTTTTTAAGGATTGCAATGCATTTAGCATCAGATTTTGCCCATGAGAAAACTGAAAACTTTGGCCTCCTTGGTGATCGTGACCAGATCTTCAAAATTCCATTTTGTTCTAAGAGCTTAACGACATCATAGTCTTGAAGAAGCGCATATGGTCTACGCCCATCAATGTTAGGAATCTTTATCCAATTAGTGTTATTACCAATTGTATTTTTAATAGACGAAAAGAATGGGGTACACATTAGTTCAATAGCGTCAGCAGGATCAATTGTAATTTTCTTCGTATCAGTTACAGAAAAAATGTAATCACAAACTTCATTCCAGATATCATTGTAAGGATTCTTGCTCAATGCATAAAGTAAATCTGTCAATAGCTTCTGTGATCGAATAAAATCAGGAAACTTCTCTTTAACCATGTGCAAAATGATTCCATGATTACCACCATCAAGAGCGGCTGTGAACTCGAGAATGCTAAATTTCGTAATGCTCATCACATTGTGTGCCCAAGTGATCTCTTTAACACAAAGAGTACTAGCCATGTTTGAAAACAATACATATGATTCTGAAGACGTATAAGATTGTTCCCCAACTTTAAAAATAGCATTATTTTCCGATGTGAGAGCTTCATTAAGTTCTTGTCTTGCCCTTGGATGCATCTTTTGAAAGACAAAGAATCGTGCTTTTCCCGTAAACTTCACAAAATAACTCTTTGACTCCTTAAAATCAAAAGAGTTAAATGTGTTACGCAAATCCTGACAAAGCTCTATAACTCCATAAAGAAGAGCTATTCTACACATTTGAGAGCCTAGATTTTCATTCTTAGAAAGAACAACAGAAGAAGTTACTTTATCAATAAATTCTAAACATCTAACTCGTATAGGACATGGCATATGACAATTTTCATTGCATTTATGCCAATGTATAAGAGAAGTAGTAAAATAATTTGATTTAATCCAATGAGATGATATGTCAATAATTTTGACCATATCTTCCTCTTTAGTTTTTGAATCACTAAGAAGCATAGCTATAGCGTCACCAGCTGCCTGGGATCCAATGGCTTGTAATTTCCAAATTCCATTATCTTCCTGTTTCAGGGTTGGAAACACTTCGTACAAAAAGTGTTTCAAAGCAACTTCCTGAGGGCATGATTTTACCCACCAATAAAGAAGCACACTTAACTGAAAACACCCTTCTCTCCCTTTAGAGATATCGGGTTCCTGCCTGAAGGAGTTGATGATATCATAAACCGGGTTCATTCTTTTATGTTTCAAGTTTTATATATCGGAATTTTTTCTTTTCAATACCATACTAATAACATCTTTGTAAACATTATAATTACCTAAAGCCATGCTTATTGTCATAGCCAAATTCTCTTCAAATGGTGATCTATACTTATTTAATTGCCACATCGTCGCACCTAATTCTCTAAGAATCTGAAAATATATTGTTATACCCAACTCATCATTACATCTTTCTAATGTTTTTATAAATATAGTTCTATCTGTATCCAAAGATACTAAACATGCAGTATAAACTTCTCTCGGAGTCTCCACATCTGGTACATCATCGATACCACATTCCACAACTAGATCATATGCATATAATGTAAGACAATTGATATCTTTTTCATGTTTTGTACCTTGCAAATTGTAGTATAAACATGTTATTAACACCAGCAATGAATTCTTCTGTTTGACAAGCGATGGCTGACGTTTACAAGTTTCCAATGTAAGATTACATAAATCAAACATATTAGCTTCTATCTCGGCTTTATTGTGATCCCATTTTGATTTTGATATCGTTCCCTTAATAGTTTGCAACCATTCCGTAGTAATTACCTTCTCAGAAGACTTATAAAATGTTTCTTTCCCATCCCAAGCATAAAATGTTGTTGTTACTTTACGAAAAACTTGAACTGGTTGATAACCTTCACCACAAATTTGTTTAACTTTCTCTTTTGAGTTTTGATTCTCAACATCATCAAGAAACAAAACTTGCACGTAAGCAAGATGCCTATACTTAACATGAAAATACTCTGCAGCAACACTTGGATAATAAACCTTAATTAAATATGGACTTGTATCTTTGAAAGATGCTTCTTCAGACATTATAGACCTACAAATGTAATCCATATCAGCTTCATGACATTTAACTTGAAACATTACCTCTTTTTCTTTCTACTTTACCTTTAGCAAATTTTATATATTCATTATATCTTAATTTGATTTCTAATTAATCATATCATTGATTGATATAAATATCAATATTAATGGAGATCTACATTGTACAATGGTGCAATCTTGAAGAATCTGATAATATGGGAGTCGAATGTTTTTCAAATATGAATGATGCCGTATTCTTCTTAAAGGGCATCATGAAAATGAACTATCCTAAAGATCATGAAGGTAGTTTAAATTTGGATAAACTTCTCAATAGTTTTCAATTGGATGAGATTATTGAACCAGAACAGTTATTTCCTTACTGCTACAAAATCTCACAGAAACATATTACACTTAAATTCTAATCTTTACAAACATTGCACTAAAGTGCATAGCTTGTTTAATTGATTTTTATTAAAGATTTCAAACAAAAAAACTCCTACTTAAAATGAAGTTAATTTTAGTAATCTTGATCATTGTCATCATATATATATTGCTTAAGATACTTTTCAAATCACAACAAAATATAACTTGCAATAAATATTTAATAAAATCAGACAAAACATTTACAGCCATACCTATGAATAATTATGAACTCAAGAAATATGCAAATAAGTTCCATCTGGAAGAATTCCGAGGAGATCTTTTGGTGTTCAAACGATCACGTGAATATGATTTCATTGGAGAAACAAACAAATATTCTTATGATGAAAGAATGAAATGCCGGGTAAGAAATTTAAGTCCGTTCGAATATGCAGAAAAGCATAAAATAAGTATTCAAGAAGCAAAGGAAATTGTTGGACGTTGTACATTATATCCAGTTCCAGCAGGATTGGCAATTCTCAACCTCTTTAAACCTCAAAAATGGTTAGATCCAACAGCTGGCTGGGGTGATAGATTAAGAACAGCATTAATAGCAAAAATTCCTACATATATTGGAATTGATAGTAATTCCAATTTAGCTAACTCTTATAAAGAAATTATCAATGATCATCCACAATCTCATAATGGTCATTATAAAGTTTTAACTGGTAGATTTCAAGATGTTGATCTGGGCAGCGAGTTAAATGATACTAAATTTGATTTAGTATTCACTAGTCCACCTTTCAACAATACCGAGATTTATGAAGAAGGAATTATATGGGAGGATCAGTACCATTTCTATGATGAGTTTTTGGACCCACTATTCTTATTTTCATTCAACCATCTTAAAAAAGGAGGTCATATAGTTTTTTATATTGAAGGAATCGATATTGAAAGAATGCTGAGACAAGTTAGGAAGTTATTTCCTAGTTTGAAATATGAAGGAGTATTTTACTATGAAGGAGATGGGGCTCCAAGACCACATTATGTATGGTTGAAAATTTGATTTCTAATTAATCGTATGATTAATTAATATAAATGTCTGATTCTCCAATTCGCGAAGAATCAGAAATTGTATGGGGACATTGCGGCATTCACGATTTATCTAGGGAACGTGCATTGACATATTGGATTGTTGCGGCAAGAAGAGTACATATTTCAAGGGACATTATAAAAATTGTATATAGAAAAATACGGGAATATTTTTTGAAAACAAACAGAGGTCCATACATACGATATAAGTGGTTAATTCATGTTATAAGTGATAATTCTTTATCAGAAGAGATTCAAAAAAGAGCTTGTGCAAACTGTCATGACAAAGATTTAGAAATACCAATACTAACAAATGTATCTTTAGGAGATGTTTATACCGAGTGGTTAGGTAATGTAGGTTCATTCACAACTATATATATCAACAAAGAAGCCTATAGAGGAAACATATGCAAAAAATGTTATACCAGAGCTATTAAAGGAGAAAATATACGATGTTCTGTAGGATACATCGGGGTAATGGATAGGTTTCGAAAATTTAAATTAACAGAAACATATATATGTTCTTGTAGTATTGATATTACAATTGAAAATGACATTAATTTTACAGCTTGTACAAACACAGATTGTAATATTAGATTACGTATGGAAAAAACGTTATTGCAAAGAAATCCTGTGAAAACACTTTTAAAACAAAGCATTTATAAATAGACATTTATTGTCTTAGAAGAGACGTGTATAAATAGATAAACAAATGAATCAAATATTTTCGATATCAAAAAACAGCAAATGTTTACTGAGGAACATGAACAAGAACTAAATCATTATGCAAATGATCAACAAAAAGTTATTGCTGAAGCATTCAATAGAAATTATGATTTTGTTGAAAATGCATTAACAAAGACTTATAATAATAATGTTTGGCATGGAGATTTGCATGATAATATCGCTAGAATTGCTATCATGACGAAAGACAAGAGATTACTAAATTTGACTAATCATCATCCTAGAAAATTGTTGTGTGAATATGCACCACATTCAGATAGTATTTTATTTTTGGTAGATTGTTACGAAGAATCTGATTGGAACGATCCTAATGGAATTGCAAGTTATATTTGGCATGCATGTTCTCTAGAGTCCGCTAAACATATTAAAAAATTTATTACAAGCTGGACATGGGGACATGGTCCAAGCCAATATGATTTAGATGGATGTAATGATGAAGTTAAACAGCATTTTGGATGGATTAAGCCTTGTGAAAAATGTGGAAACAGAGGTGATGAACGTGATATATGTCCACAATGTACATTATGTGAATGCTATTGTAATTGCGAAACATGTAATAGTTGTGGTTCAAAAGATTTAGAACATTATATATGCAAAAAATGTGGAGAGTGTGATGATACTCTTGAATTATGTGAACAGAGTTGTGGTCATATTGGTCATGTACATAAATCCACTAATTTATCATTACGGTATATAATGTCTGATAAGTATGTCCGTACCAATCATTTTAAGCAATGGCTTACACAGACTCGTTTTGCGGGGCAGGAACCAAACTCTCTCGGACCTAAAGAACTTAAAGAAATGATAGATTGTTTCGATGATCAAAAAATAGTACAACAGGCTGATATTGAACCAAAACTAGATGTTTATTTGTGTCTCAATTGTTTTCATACATATGCCACTAAACCCGACAACAAATGTTTATGTGTTCTTACATTCTGCTATGCCAAATTCATGCAAATGACCACCAATCATAGTTTAGAAAATATTAGAATAATGTTGCTATCTGCAAAATTCCCTATGTCGTGTGACAGAATTTTCTCAACATAGATAATACAATATCAAATCAATTGATAGATTCATCAACTGGTCAAATTGTGAAATACTAGACTTTAAAAAGTCTAGTATTTTGAAATTAATTCTGTCATTCTGAATCGTCAACACATGACCCAAACTTTAGTTCCTCTACTTTTCCATACCAGCTTAGCTATAATTAGTACTACATCCCTAGGAACAGTAACCAGCAGATTATCATTTCTATATTTCTTGATTAGCATGAGTGTTAGACAAGCGTTCCGACATTTAACTAATCCTTTTTTGTTCCTTTCGCAGAATTGGTTCACATTAAGTAATATTCTATTTATCTGTGCGTAGTATTCTTCTCTGGACAATTCCGAATGATCAATTGCATATCTGTGATCGACATCATCGACGTCAATTCTTGTTATTCCATAATTGTTACGAATTTCTAGATAAAGTTGTCTCATTATCATAAGAACATGACATTCAACGAACTTTATAGTTCTCAATAAATTACTCTTAGTCTTAAACAAAGAAATAAAAAAGGACTGCGTTAGAATCGAGCATCTTATAAACTCAATACTATTAAGCTTTGAACAGTCTAATCTTTCAAATATTTCATTTGCAACTCCAGTAGATATAATCATATCTCTTATCATAAGAATAGTAAAACCATTTACTTCTATATTCTTAAATTCAAGTATTACACGTTCTATTTCCAATACTTCTTTATCTACTGTTTCATCTGTTGGAGATATATGTAGAATATTAGGTCGCATAATAATGCTGTATTATACTCTGAGATTTTATAAATTAGTCATGTTAATTTTTAAAATACGATTTACGAAACTAAGCATAACTAGGTTCATATTGAACCATGTTAGTTTTTTCTACACATCTTTTTATGTATATTCCAATGCTCTTTTTGACACTTATTACTACAATATCTAATTATTTTGCATGTAGAACAACGGTTTCCATTCACCATCTTCGCTTTGCATGTCCAACAAACATCATCATATAATAGTCTTGTATTTTCCTTTTGATCTCTAAAATCATCATGCCATGGTAATTTCATTTCCATATTCGATATTACTAACTGTAAAACCTCAAAATCATCATGACCTCTACCGAAAGCCATTCCACATGTCTCTTGCCTATGTTTATTCATTATGAACCTAGCACCTAGCAAACCATAATGCATCTTATTATTGATCTCTGTTGAAAATACATCTGTACGAAACTCCTCGAACGCTATCACAAATCCATTCTTAATTAGCTCAGCTATCTTGAAGATGATGTGGGTTGCAAAATCCATATTAATACTACATATAATCAACTCTGGATGATGATATGTCTCCCACAAACCTACAGTATAAACAAAGGATGCATCCACTACAGGTATCACAGTAAATCCATTCTCCTTTATATTCTTATTTATCAGCTTATCTCGGTCAGAAAAGGATAATCCCTGACAAGTCAAACAATTACAATTCTTCTTACATTTTGGGGATTTCTTCATCTTTGCTTACAAACTATTTATCTTATATTTAATGAAATTTTTATTATTCAATTAATAATTTATCATATTCTTTAATGATTCTTAAATTTTTTAGAAGAAACTAGATTAAATTTCAATAAATGAGTAATTCTGACTTATTTCCATTATTAAGTTTTCCAAATGATATTATTTGGCTAATGATGAGTACATATTTTGAACCGTTAGATGCTTTGCATTGTTTATGTGTGTGTAAACGGTTATATAAGATATATGATCAATACTTAATTATTCGAAGAGTTCTAGTTCTAGTTCAAAGATCACATGATGATTTCCATAGACAACTTAATGAATGTATTATTTGTCCAAAATGTAAAGTCCAACTACAATCTATTCAAAGTTTACAAAAGCATTTAAGGAAGCATACTCAGGCTGAAAACAGAGGAAAAGAATTGAGAGTTTACGAGCCTCTTCAAATTAGTCAATGTTATTCATGTGAAATGCCAACTAGTAATTTTACGAGACATTTTTGTTTGCTACGACAAAGAAATTGTCATAATGGTGATATTGGTTGGTTTTATCCATGGACTGAATCATTATGTGAACGACATGATTGGTATGAAATTGATCCAAATTTTATAGCACATATTTGTAGAGCAAAATGCGCCATGTGTGATGAAATATTTCAATCTGCGTATTTAAACGACAAAGACGATGATGATTTCTTCGATGGATTTGGTAAACATTTTCGAGAATGCCCTCTCCGAACAGAAATGATTAAAAAGTTCAATCTACGTGAAAATAATGATGAAGAATAAAGTGAATAATCTATTTTAAATAATCGTTTCATTAAAATGATGCTTTTATACGTGTTTCTGCTGTTTCTTGTTCGACAGGGAAATGGAAGTTTCCCTACAGAATGGAAAAATGAACTTGAATCATCACTTCATTTCATTGTTAACAACAATGAATTGTCTGGAACATATACCTCTGGAGTAGGTCATGCAAATGGAAAATATCCATTAACAGGTTATATTAGTTCAGATAGTAAAGTTTTATCATGGGCTATTCTATGGAAAAATGGTATTGAAGATTCTGATAGTATAACTGCATGGACCTGTATTAGATATAAAGAAAATGTCATAGTTTGTATGTGGACTGAAACGCAAAAAAGTCCTGCATTTTGGAACGCAACTAAGGTTGGTCAAGATTGGTTTAAATCTACTAGTCCTTATTTAACTACGTTAAAATAAACTAGGTTCAAATGAACCATGTTATTATACTAATAATTAATCAATAAGAAATTTGAAATTTACTAAATTTTAAATTAGTAAATAAAAACAATAATGTATATAGGATTATATATAATTCTTGTAGTTTTGTTTATTTGTTATTTAAATCGTATTTTTAATACGATACATATTGTTGTCAAACATGATTATGACTTTTCCATAGATTATAATCATGATTCTGTTCCATCAATATGGACTTTTACTTTATAGATTTTCTTTAAAACTACGTTCTTTAAAACTACGTTCTTTAAAACTAGGTTCAAATGAACCATGTTTTATATTAATACTCTATCTCTTTTGGCTTCAATGGTAACCATAGATTGATTATTATTTGTTCTCGACCTGTATTGTTATCGATAAAATGGATCTCACTAATAGGAATTGCCTCTACAAAATAGCTAATGTGTGTTATAGACTTCATCACATCAAATCTGCCCAACTTACCATCGGACAATTGTACTTGGTAGCCATAATTTAAGTTCTTAAACAACTTAGTCTCAAAACCTACAAGAAAAGATTCAATCACTATTGGTGTCAACACTCTCAACTGATCTATAGTAATATCACTATCGCACTCAGACTTAAACTTCTTCTTTGACTTGGGAGTAATGTTTGTCCATGACAATATCTTTCCTATCCTTTTCGCCTGAATAAACAACTCTTTCAGCTTTTTGTTATTGCAACTATTTTCAACTGACCAACGACGTACCTTTCTAAAATTACTATCAAGACCACCTCCTACTTCTTTTATGCAATCATGAAATGCAAAGATAAGACTTTCCAACGGATTTGAACCTATAAAACCATCAAAATATTTATGCTTATGCTCTTCGAGTCGCATTCTATACTCATTCTTACCTTCTTTCTTGTTCTTCCGAGGCATCCAGAAAAGAGAAGGACCAAATACATCTGCCATGATAAAGTACATCATAGGCCAGAAAACGTTTTCGGTTGAATGCTTCGAAATATAGTCGTAAAATCCAGCAGAAATTCTTGGATCCATTGGCATTGATGCTACGAACCGCCCTGATTGAGTTACTGTTGCTGTAAAATTATCTCTATCCTCTATCTCTACCCATTTAGGCTTTGGCTTCACAAGAGCCGGAAACTCCTCATTCTCGAAAGAATCTACCTCTTGCAATACCTTCTTCGTACCATATTTAATTGTAATACTACCAATATCAATGAGCAATTGCTTAGCATCTTCGAGCTTCTGAGTAGACAGTTCAGTGATCACCTTTGCTGGGTCCAATCCCTTTGTCATTAACTCAATCACCACGTCGGAAGCAGGGGTTCGAATCATCTCCACTGGACGGAAATCTTCAAATTGATTGAATTGATGCTCAGTACACATACGATAACACACACCGCCATTCAAAGTTCTACCAGTACGACCCTTACGCTGATCTGCAGAGTTCTTTGAAATGTATGTAGTTTTCAAATGAAAACGATCGGCTACCATCTCGGCTCTTTTCTCTGTCATCATATCCACCACAAAAATAGCATCAGGAATTGTCAATGATGATTCGCAAATATTTGTGGCTACTACTATCTTAAAACATGGATCACTTGCTTCACGCTCATCTCTGATTGCTTCTTCGATCTCTTCTCTCTTGCACTGAGAATAGCATGGACAAACCTTCCATCTAATAGGAAGATTCATTGCTTTCAGTCCTTCAGTAAGATTATCGACCATATCATCGACCTCTCCTGATCCAGAACAGAAAACTATTCCATGCGAACTTTTCTCCATAAACAAATCTAAAATTATCTTTGTTGCATCGCTAAAACAATCATCATTGTCTGGACCGTCGTAATCCTTAGTATGATATCTAGTTTGAACCTTGAAATGACGAAACTCGTTTCTGAATACGGATCCTCCTAGATCTTCCATCAAACTTTCAAGACCATATGCTGTTGCTGTCGACAAAAGTAGTCGAGGCACCTTTACTCCTTGCCTCCTAGCTTCTCTCCAAAGATCCAAAATGATACTATTATCCTTAGAACCAGTATGAACTTCATCGACCATAAGGACATGACAAAAAAGTATATCGGAAGCCTTTCCATTCTTAAAGTATCCTAGCATCACTTTTCTGATATGCCCGGCTGTCGCATACAAACAATTTGTGTTACCATCATACCTTTTCTCTCCTTCCGCGGCAAAGCCTATATTAAAATTTGGTGACAACTTCTTCTGATATTCGTACAATGATGTTGCAGCAGGAATTGTTGGCTGCGTACATACTATTGTTCCTCCAGTTCTTATGATATCATATGGAATACCAACCGATTTTCCACAACCTGTATCAACAATTACCCATGTAACTTGGTTCTCGTTTACCAGTTGAGTAATATGTTTCAGTTGCGAAAATATTGCCAACCTTTCAGCCATTGTTATTGTTTCTTTTCTAGTGTTTTGTTTTTCTTATATCAAAAGAAAAATTTTGAATATCAATTTAACAAAATATATTAGTTTATATAAAATAACATATTTATAACATAATTTATACAAATTTAGTTATCGATTTTTTAACATCTTTTATGATAATAATACAAAAACCGTTATTTTTTAAATTGAATTATTATAATTTTAATCGGATATGAAGAAACCGACAAAGAAATAACACAAGAAAAACATGTCAAACCGATTGATCCAACAACGCAAAGTGAACCAAAAGTTCACACTGACCATCAAGCGAAATACCGTTCGTTTGAACAAAAAGAAGGCTCCTAAGCCAAGAACACAACCAGTTCCGGTTTCATCATCATGGTTGTCCATTATGGGCAATCAGTACATTGGTGACATGGTCAACGGAAGGATTCATGGTAAAGGAAAACTTTATCATCATGACGGACGTTTCTATGAAGGTGAGTTTTCCAACGGAAAACTTCACGGCCAAGGAAAGATCATTTGTACACATAATCATGTGTACGAGGGCGTATTTTCCAACGGAATCCTTCATGGTCAAGGAAAACAAATTGATCCAGATGGACATATCATCTACGAAGGTGAGTATTCCAACAGCAAACGTCATGGTCTTGGCAAATTGTTACGTAAAAGTGGAAGTTACGGTGAAGGTGAGTTCCTTAACGGAAGACGAATTTAAAACAAAAATACAAAAAACACGATCCATTAGGATCAAGTTTACTTAATTTCATGATAACTACGTCTTCGACTGCATAGCCAATAACCATATGAACAGGCATCAACTTTTAATCCTAGTATTAAAAATGCCACACCTATCCACAAAGGTGCGCTCTCAGGAGCTAGTGAGAAAATAACATCAGATAAACAATTAGTACATGCTGTATTATACCAACATGTTACAGTTGAACCAATTGGATACAAGCGTGAATAATAAAACTCTATACTAGCTCGATCATAAAAATTAGGTGGTAGCCAATGTACATCCATGTTTGGATATTGATCTCGGTTAGTATGTAGTACTACCCATGCTTGTAAACATGGTTTATATTGACAGGTCGCTGGCTCGATATCATATGATATATAAGTACAGTTACTTTTAGTAAATCCAGCATTATAATTCTTATTTATTACATATCCACACGTTATACAAAGTAATCCTATCAATAATAATACAAATGTTGTAAACTTTATAAACTTTATAAATCCAAAGCATGTACAACCACAACAACATTCATCATCTGACATGTTTATTTATGTGTTTACATATTACAATTTAAAATTTTATTAATTCATAAACAATATATTTTTAAAGAAAGTATCATTATTTTTAGGTGACGTTTCAAATGTTATCATGAAAGTATATCTTGTTTTTCCATCGTTATGAGCTGGTACAGAATGTTCATATAATTCATCGAAATGTTCACCTATAATGACAACATCTCCTGAATGCAATAAATACTCCGTTACTTCTCCCGATTTATTATTTTTAATCTTGAATATTTTGTCAGGACCAAGAGTTAATATAATTCTAATAGCCTTATTTTCGCCCATACACCAAGGTCTATTATAGTCTCTATGCCAACCACACATTTCATGTTCTTCATATTTATTTATCATAACAGTATCTTCTTCATCTTCTCCATATTTGAACCAAACCATAGTCCTTTTATAAAGATTTATGCATATATTAGTTACTAGATTTATTAAAAATTCAGGTCTATCATCATCACATCCAAGGTAGCGTTTATGTACTTTAAAATTGTCAGAATCATAAACGAAAGGTAAAGCACTGGTTAGATTTGTTATTTCTTCAGTATTTAGAACAAAATTTCTAATAACTACAAATTCATTCATTTTTACTGATTTGAGTTCAATCAATTAAAAAATTTATTAATTCATAATCCTTATAAGTCTGATAAACTATCCATATTCAGCCTTATACATAAAAATCGATCCGCCAAATATCAAAATACTATAAATAGATATTTCAATACATTTATCGGTATTTCTAGATGAATTTTCTGCATCTTCTAATTGCTGAACTTCACTCATCTTTTACTTTAAAATACAAAGAAATATATGTTAAATCATTTTCAAGTCTAGTATATGAATATTACATGATTGATATATCACATGATGATATATATAAAACAAATATTCTATATCTATAAACAGAACATTGAATAAATGAAACTTGCGCTTCCAACTTCAGATATCATACAACGTATTACATCTGCTCGATCTCAATACATCACACATCTTGAACGACTATGCATATCAATCAAATTTCAACTCGAATTAATTGATGATATGGATACAGATGGATGCGAAGAAACAAACTCCGAATCTATCCTAAGAAAAATTGTATTAGACATAAAAACAATGGATATGTCTTACATTCAAGATATAATCAGTTATAATGAAGATTATTTCCGTAAATGTCTTGATAACAATATAAAATGTGGAGAAGTTATTATCATAAATGATGCTATTTTTAATAAACGATGTACACTCAAAAAACCTCTAGTTTTAATTGAAGACATTAAAACTGTTCCAACCAGAAGATTATCCTTTCTAGATACTAAGTTTGCAGATGGTGATGTCATTTTATATGTGCAAAGATTACGTGAAATGTCAGATCTGGATTACTTACTTTCATTAAATGGTTATAATCTTCCATTTTGTAATAGTACAAGTGATAGAAGTATGTATGAAGGATTCTTTAACGTATTCATAAGAGATATTTTGAAAATTCAGGGCTTTATCCTTTTAGAAAAAGCATATGTATTCAACGTTCTACAAGAAACCATCTTTTCCATTCATATCATCACAGAACTCTGTGTTGATTTAATAGAATGCATTCTTGAAATCATTCATGCTATTAACATCAGAGTTAAAATGTCAAATGCTAATATCGACAAAAAAATATCAATTGAACCAATTAATATACCTATTCTAGACCATATCAAATCATGCTTATCAAATAAAAATAAAGCTTTCCTCCAATTTAAAACCCATAAGTTAATATCCAGTGTAGATAACGAACAAACTAGAGCCATATTCACAACTTCAAAAGAATCTAATTGGCTTACTAAAATTAGAGATTATCACAATGTGATATCAGATGCAGTTGATATATATATTCAAAATTGTGATGTCTTCATATCTACAACTCAACAACTTAACAACTCTGAATATAATTATATCACAGCCTATCTAAACAATATAATTATATTCATTCAAGGATTCAAAACATTCCTTGAAGATGCCAAAAACCCTAAAGGTGCATATCAAACTTGCTACAAATCTGGCTATGATCTCCTTGTAATCATTAATGAAACAGAAGAACAATTTCCTATCAAATATGGTAATAAACCAAATACTCCAAGATCAAAAGATAACAGTCCAAGATCAGAATTAAGAACATCAGGAATATCAAAATTTTTGGATATGTTAAGTCCCAGACGTGGTAAATAAGATAATATCCTATAGATATCAATTATCTTTAATAATTGATATCATTCAAATCAAATGTAATGTTCAAAATTGATGGTATTAACAAAACATAACGAAATTTGATTGCTGATCATCAGATATTTTGTTAACAAAATATAGTAAAATAAGACCTGAACAAATCAGATTTGAAATCAAATGCAATTGTTCAAAATTGATGATGTCATTCGAAATCAAACATCATGTTCAAAATTGATGATATCAATCGAAATCAAATGCAATGTTCAAAATTGATGATGTCATTCGAAATCAAATATCATGTTCAAGATTGATGATGTCATTCAAAATCAAATGCAATGTTCAAAATTGATGATATCGATCGAAATCAAACATCATGTTCAAAATTGATGATATCAATCGAAATCAAATGCAATGTTCAAAATTGATGCCATTCGAAATTAAACATCATGTTTAAGATTTATGAACATATTACATTTGATCATAAATAATGAATAATTTCATTATGTTTTGTTAATGCTGAAATATTGACAACATTTAATGTGATTTGATTTTATTTCATATCTTCTTAAAGATAAGAAATGGATTGTGATATAGTTGTTACTCGCCAAAAACTTCGATCCGCCGCCAAAGCTATTCTAAACAAAGAATGTTTGATGGAAGAAGTCATTCATGACATTCAAAAATGTAGCATCTCAATAGATAATGCTTGGTCTAGTCTTGAATATGCTATTAACAACCTTAGTGGTTCTAAACTTAAAGGTCGCGTTGGCATAAGTTCTTCTAAATATATCTATCTTGAAGTCCCTATTGTTCATGAGATTGGTATGATGATCATAGATATTATGGGAACTGCACTTGATTCTAAAAGCATATTTTTCTCAAAACCATATCGACAAACAGATATTCCAATAATAGATTTACCACCTTCCAATGAACATGATATAGGAGTACATCTTGCACTGTCTCAAGACTTAAATCATAAATTCATAGGACAAACATTTACAATCTCAATTGGAACCTTGAATTACTACAAAAAAGATGATTGTCAACATTATTTTACAAAGAATTCTGAAAGTGCAATGTCTGAACACGATCATTCAAATCAAGTTGATTCAGATGAACATGATGAATATCAAAGTGAACCAAAGATGTGTGAACACAAACTTTTTGGATTTCAAGGAAGCATTGATGTGCAGACTGTGTTCACTCTTGACATCAATATTTTGAACATTCCAAATGATTTTCAACTTCCGAAAGATATGGGTATTCCAGTAGCAATTGCAGGATGGAAAACATAATTTGATTTAAATGAATTGTGTTGTTAAATATAAAAATGAAGGTCAACAAGATGTTTGATCACATCCGTTGGCTTGCAGGAAAAATACCATTTATGATTCTTGATAAAAGAATTCGAAAACTTGATGTTATAGCAGATACAATTTTATCTCAACCTGCATTCGGAAATTACAATTGTATATCAGTATGCATCAACTTCAAAAATACAACCTTCTATTTTGACTTTGAATCAAATAAAACTATATCTTGTTGGGCTTTTATTATAGAAATAAACTCTATTTTAAAAGAACAAGATGATTTAAAACATAAGTATATTGTTGATAAAATATATATAGATAATGACAATATAGTTGTTGTAAATGTTGAAAGATTGCATCGGAAAAAAAATCGATGCCCGTACCAAGATTAATTTCATCATATATAATATGCTGAAAATCATATAGATTAAAACCATATTTTAGTTTCCCGAGTATTCCAAACAATCTTACAAATAATTATAACTACATCTTTTGGTGTTCTACGAAAGATACTATCACACATTCTCATTAAAAGAGGATATAATGCTGCATCTCGACATTTTTTAAGACCTATAAGATTTCGATCCATAACATCTTCAATACATTTTAACTTTGGAGGCTTCAAAAGTGGAGAAAGAGGTTGACCTATAACGTTAACATTACAAATAAATCCAATACATTTTGCTATATCAGTCTCATATTTTAATACAGTATTACAATCAATTTTAACAGTTTTAACTTGTTTAGATTGAATCAAATATGTTAAAAATCCAAATTGACTATCAGCTTGACCATGATAATTTATTACAAACTCATCTAATTCTATTTTTGGATATTCAGATATTCTATAACATGCAGGAGTTCCTAAGTATAATACTTCATAAGTTGGTAATGTAGATGGAAGACTTAGCTTCTTAATTTTATGTTTACTCACTAAAACTACAAGATTAAAAAGTTCTTTCAAACTAAGATAATCACATGTTACATTGATTTCATCAATATCTGTAAAATCAAGAGATGATATAAACTCATCATTTGTTAAATGTCCATCATGCAAGTCCATTTTAAATCTAATTGAAGTTATTTTAGACTTCAATCATCACTGTTGATGATTGAGATTTGGTATGATGTGTATATTTTTTATGTTTGAAGTCTTGAATGGCAATGATCATCGATATTTTGATATTAACAAAACATAATGAATTTAGGTTGTTAATATTGAGATGTTGATGATCATCGATCATCATCACTATTGATGATTGAGATTTGGTATGATGTGTATATTTTTTATGTTTGAAGTCTTGAATGGCAATGATCATTGATATTTTGATATTAACAAAACATAATGAATTTAGATCGGTATCAATGATCTAAATTCATTATGTTTTGTTAATATTGAGATGATGATCATCGATCGATCATCATCACTGTTGATGATTGAGATTTGGTATGATGTGTATATTTTTTATGTTTGAAGTCTTGAATGGCAATGATCATTGATATTTTGATATTAACAAAACATAATGAATTTAGGTTGTCAATATTGAGATGATGATCATCGATCATCACTGTTGATGATTGAGATTTGGTATGATGTGTATATTTTTTTCATGTTTGAAGTCTTGAATAGCAATGATCATCGATATTTTGATATTAACAAAACATAATGAATTTAGGTTGTTAATATTGAGATGATGATGATTGAGATTTGATATGATGTGTATATTTTTTCATGTTTGAAGTCTTGAATGACAATGATCATTGATATTTTGATATTAACAAAACATAATGAATTTAGATCATCAATATTGAGATGAATATGATCGATGATGATCAAGATTTGGTATGATGTGTATATTTTTTGTCGAATGAAAAGTTTTGATTGACGATCACCAATATTTTGATATTAACAAAACATAATGAATTTAGATCGTCAATATCGAGATGAATATGATCGATGATGATCAAGATTTG
>SDBT01000895.1_pt1 | contig 49954 bp, 60 predicted proteins | sample 2277101 | NCBI WGS metagenome assembly SDBT01 (sample SAMN10404973, study PRJNA504765) | marine sediment metagenome | isolation source: marine sediment core GS10_PC15, 103 cmbsf | place: Arctic Ocean: Southern Knipovich Ridge | collected 2010
CCAGATGTTCGCGAAGGTTACGTTGACTGCGTTGTTTGGGATGATGAAGCCAAGCCCTGGTTGACAGTCCCAGCAAATAAATTGACAGTAGGAGACAAATGAGATGAAAGGGCTAATTGGAAAGAAAGTTGGTATGACCCAGTTATTTGACGATTCAGGGAAAGCAATTCCCGTTACAGTCATTGAAGCTGGGCCTTGTTATGTCACACAGGTCCGAACTGTGGACCAGGATGGCTACAAAGCAGTTCAGTTGGGCTTCGAAGAAACCAAAACCCAGCGTTTATCAGGTGGTGAACTCGGCCACTTGAAGAAAAACGAATTACCGGCACTCCGGCATTTGAGAGAATTCCGGACAGATGAAGAATTAGAAGAAGGTCAAACCCTCACTGTGGAAGTCTTTGAGGAAGGTGAACGGGTTGATGTTATCGGGAGGTCGAAAGGACGCGGTTTTGCCGGTGTTGTAAAGCGCTACGGCTTCTCCGGAGGACCCAAGACTCATGGTCAGTCGGACAGACATAGAGCGCCAGGTTCTATTGGCGCTGGATCAACTCCAGGACGTGTGTTTAAGGGCAAAAAAATGCCCGGAAGGATGGGTAATGAGACAGTTACCTCACAGAACCTGCTGATTTCCCGGATTGATCCTGAAAATAACATCATCGCTGTCCGTGGATCAGTACCAGGACCAAAAAACGGGTTAGTTATTATTAAGGAAGCTCGGAAACAGTAGCCGGTTGGAGTAAAAGATTATGGAAGCAAATGTTATTGATATGAAGGGTAAGAAAATTGACACTGTCGATTTGCCAGGAGAGATTTTTGACGCCCCGCTAAATATAGATATGATGCACCAGGCGTTTGTTCGCCAGCTGGCTCACCAACGACTTGGCAGACACAGCACTAAAGGTAGAAGTGAAGTCTCCGGTGGCGGCCGCAAACCCTGGCGCCAGAAAGGTACAGGAAGGGCCCGGCAGGGCTCCATCAGGGCAGCTCAATGGGTTGGCGGTGGTAAGATATTTACCCCCAAACCCCGGTCCTACGGAAAGAAAATGCCCAAAAAGATGCGCCGGGCTGCACTGCGTTCCGCAATTTCCCAGAAACATGCGGACGGTGACATTTTCATTGTGGAAGAATTTTCCCTGAAGGAACCGAAAACTAAATTGATGGCAACAACCCTGGAAAAAATTGCCAAAAGTCAGAACAGCCTGATTGTTTACCCGGTCCGGGATGCCAATTATGAATTATTAGTCAGGGCAATCAACAATCTAACCAAGGCTCACTTGATCTTGGCAGATTATCTGAATATTCGAGATTTATTAGGACATGAGAAGGTTATCCTGGTCAAATCAGGACTGGACCGCATCTCAGCGATCCTGTTACGGGAGTAGGGCGATGACTTCGATTTACGATGTATTACGACGGCCTATATTAACTGAAAAAACCAGCCACCAGTATGTCAAGCTGAATCAGTTTGTTTTTGAAGTGGCTACAAAAGCAACTAAAAGTATGATCAAGGAAGCCGTTGAGACGATCTTTGATGTGAAAGTCCTTCGTGTCAATACCATGGTTATGCCGGCAAAAAGATCTCGTCGGGCTCAGAGCCGCCGTATTTTAATCAGGCGCAGCGCTTACAAAAAAGCAATTGTAACCCTGGCTTCCGGCGATACGATTGCTGTCTTTGAAGGAGTACGGTAATGGCAGTAAAGAAATATAAACCGGTTACCCCTGGTTTGCGAGGGCGAACTGGTTATACATTTGAAGAAATTACCAAGAGTAAACCCGAACCTTCCTTGGTGAAAACACTCCGTAAAAAAGGTGGACGAAATTTCTACGGAAGGATTACCGTTCGCCACAGGGGTGGAGGACACAAGCGGAAAATCCGCATAGTGGATTTCAGACGGGAAAAAATCAATATCCCGGCTAAAGTCGCTGGTATTGAATATGATCCTAACCGGACTGCCAGGCTGGCCCTGCTGTATTATGCTGATGGCGAAAAACGCTACATCATAGCTCCTGTGGGCCTGCGTGTGGGTGATACAGTTCTTTCTGGAGCAGAAGCTGAAGTTGCTCCAGGTAATATGCTGCCTTTGAGCAATATTCCCACCGGCACACGCATACACAATATTGAGCTGAAGGTTGGTGGTGGAGGACAGTTGGTCCGCTCGGCAGGAACCTCTGCCAGGTTGATCGCCAAAGAAGGTAAATATGGTCAAGTTCGTTTGCCTTCCGGTGAAATTCGACTGATCCTGCAAAAATGTATGGCCACCATCGGTCAAGTAGGCAATGTGGACCATAGCCATATCAAGCTAGGAAAAGCTGGCCGAAAACGCCACCTGGGAATTCGTCCCACAGTTCGTGGTTCTGCCATGTCCCCTCGTGACCATCCGCATGGTGGTGGTGAAGGGCGTTCCCCGATTGGCATGCCGAGTCCCAAAAGCCCTTGGGGTAAGAAAACCCTGGGTGCCAAAACCCGGCGCAATAAACGAACCGGGAAATACATTGTTCGAGATCGGCGTGTAGGAAAGAAGAGGCGTCGTTAAGTTGTTCCTGTGCTGTTGAAATAAGAGCAGCCCATGAGGAGTTGAAGGTATGTCAAGATCACTAAAAAAGGGTCCATTTATAGACCCCAAGTTATTGAAAAAAATCGAAGCGATGAATGAACGTGGAGAGAAGAACGTCATCCGGACCTGGAGCCGAGCCAGTGTGATTTTTCCCCAGCTGGTGGGCCACACAATTGCAGTCCATGATGGCAGAAGGCATGTGCCGATCTATATCACTGAGAATATGGTTGGCCACCGTTTGGGTGAGTTTGCTCCTACCCGGACTTTCCGCGGCCATTTGGCAGCCAAACGAACTACCCGTAAAAAGGACAGCGCTACCGATGCGGCCAGGGAGATATAACTATGGATCAGGATATTAGAGCAAACGCAAACCATATCCCTATCTCTGCCCAGAAAGCTCGTCTGGTCGTTGACCTGGTTAGAGGTAAAGATGTCGTGGAAGCCCTGGAAGTGTTGAGTTTCACACCTAACAAGGCAGCTGAACCTGTTTCGGATTTGATTTACTCGGCTATTGCCAATGCGGAAAATAATTTTGGCTTAAATAGATATGATCTGTACATTCACAAGATTGTTGCCGATGAAGGACCAACCCGCAAGTGGCGCCGATTTGGAGCCCGCGGTCGCATAAAGCCACGACTGCGCCGGTCATCCCATTTAGCAATTATTCTAAGGGAACATGAAGAGGCATAGACACGAGAATTAACAACTGTCCTGAGCAACAAAAGTAGGGCAGACGTGAGTAGTAGGAGAAATTATGGGTCGTAAAGTACATCCAATCGGATTTCGTTTGAAAATTACCAAGACTTGGGACGCACATTGGTTTGCGGAAGGTGAGCAATTCGTTGAAAATCTGCATGAAGATCTTGCTATCAGAGAATTGGTTCGTAATGAAGCAGATAATGCAGGTGTTTCCAAAATTGAGATCGAACGATTCCCGGGTAAGGTAAAAGTCATTATCCACACTTCTAAACCCGGTGTGCTGATCGGGCGCAAAGGTGCCAATGTTAAGATTATGCGCAAGAGTCTGGAAGAACTGGTTGGCAAGACCATAGATGTCGATATTAAAGAGATTGAAGCTCCAGATTTGGATGCTTATCTGGTAGCAGAGAACATTGCCCGTCAGATTGAGGGCCGGATTAGCTATTCTCGGGCCATGAAAAGGACCATTCAGCGCACAATGCGTGAAGGTGCTGAGGGAATCCGGGTGGAAGTTGCAGGTCGCCTTGGTGGAGCAGAAATGTCCCGCACTATCCATATGCGAGAAGGTCGGGTCCCCCGCCAAACTTTAAGAGCTGATATTGATTACGCATTAGCTGAAGCAGGTACCTCCCATGGAAATATCGGTGTCAAAGTTTGGATCTACAAGGGTGAAGTCCTTCCAACCATTGAAGAAGAAGAATCAGAAGCGCATGATGGAGTCTATGTCAGCAAATAAGCTGAAAGAGATTGACTTCGGCGGAATATTGAGAGGAATATGAACATGTTGATGCCAAAACGCGTCAAATACAGAAAACAGATGCGGGGTCGGATGAAGGGTAAAGCCAGCCGCGGAGCCGAAATTCATTTTGGGGATTATGGCTTGCAAGCCTTGGAACCTCACTGGATATCAGCCCGCCAGATCGAAGCTTCTCGTCGGGCTATGGTCAGGGAAATGAAACGTCGTGGCAAGGTCTGGATCAGGATTTTCCCTGATAAACCGATCACCAAAAGAGCTGCTGAATCCCGGATGGGTAAGGGTAAGGGTGAAGTCGAATACTGGGCTGCTGTTGTTAAACCTGGCCGGATTTTGTTTGAAATCGGTGGAGATGTTACAGAGGAAACTGCATTAAGAGCCTTAAAACTGGCTTCTTACAAGCTGCCCATTAAAACCAAAATTGTCCGCCGTGAAGAAATAGGAGAAAGCGCATGAGAGTAGATGAAATCCGCGCTTTAGCGGACGAAAAAATCCAGGCCAAGATCGATGAAACCAGGGAAGAATTAATGAACCTGAGATTTCAGCAATCTACGGGAGAATTATTGGATACATCCCGGATAACAGAGACCCGGCGATTAGTCGCCAGGCTTGAAACTATCTTACGTGAACGTGAGCGGGAAGCCGCTGTGGAAGGTGAATCATGAGCAAACGCCGTCGCATGAATGGTGTTGTCACAAGCAATAAAATGGATAAAACTGTAGCGGTCAGGATTACCCGTCGGTTTCGCCATCGTTTATACAAGAAAGTCATTGAGCGGCATATAAATGTCAAAGCCCATGATGATCTGGGATGTGAAATTGGTGATCAGGTTATGATCGTAGAATCAAAACCGATCTCGAAAACTAAACGATGGGCAGTGGAAGAAATCACTCGGAAATCGGTTTTAACCGAGATTGCGTAAACGGAGACAGCAAATGATACAGCAAGAATCAAGAGTAAATGTTGCCGATAACTCCGGTGCCCGCGAACTGCTGGTAATCAGGGTTCTGGGTGGATCAAAACGTCGTTACGCCCGGATCGGTGATGTAGTTGTCGGAACAATAAAAAATGCAACCCCCCAGGGAGCTGTGAAAGCCCATGAGGTGGTCAGAGCGGTTGTTGTACGCACTGCCAAGGAATGGCGCCGGAAAGACGGTTCAACAGTTAAGTTTGATGATAATGCCGTTGTTATCCTGGATACAGATGGCACCAATCCGAAAGGCACACGCATTTTTGGACCGGTTGCCCGTGAACTGCGGGAAAAAGGCTTCATGAAGATTGTTTCCCTGGCACCTGAAACGGTCTAGGGTTTTGAAAAGCAGGAGTAATTATCGTGAAATTTAAAATACGAAAAGGTGATACCGTAGAAGTGATCAGTGGAAGAAAAGCTGATAAAGGCGAACGTGGAGAAGTCATAAAAGTTTACCGAGACAAGCAGCGGGTTGCCGTGCAAGGAATTAATATCCGGAAGAAACACCAGGGTCAAATTCAGACCAAGGGCAGAACGATGACTCCCGGAATTATAGAATTTGAAGGTCCAATTCATATTTCTAATGTGATGCTCGTTTGTCCATCATGTGGAAAGACTACCCGGGTAGGAATCACACGAACAGAAGGAAAGGCCCACCGGGTTTGCAAGCGCTGTGAAGCGTTGATTGACTGATTGCTGGGAGCGGAAGAATGAATAGATTACAAGAGCGTTATCAGAAAGAAATAGTACCAAGTCTGGTGAAAGAACTTAACCTGGAAAATATTATGCAGTGTCCCCGCATTTCCAAGGTGGTTGTCAACATTGGTGTGGGGGATGCCCTTGATAATGGCAAGCTCCTGGACGAGTCAGTCCGTGATTTAACCAAGATCACCGGTCAGAAACCCCTGATCAATAAATCCAAGCGCAATATTGCTAACTTTAAGCTCAGGATTGGATCGGCAATTGGCACTTCAGTAACCCTGCGAGGTTACAAAATGTGGTCGTTCCTTGACCGCTTGATAAATGTTGCTTTGCCGCGGGTACGAGACTTTCGTGGAGTATCTCCTAATTCCTTTGATGGCCGGGGAAATTACACCATGGGTCTCACGGAGCAGCTGGTATTTCCTGAAGTGAATTATGACGAAGTTAGCAAGATCCGCGGTATGGAAGTTACCATCGTCACTTCAGCTCAGGATGATGAAGCCGGTCGAGAGCTGCTGCGAAAGCTGGGAATGCCGTTCAAGGAGGATATTGGATAATGGCAAAGAAAAGTATGATTGCAAGAGAAAATAAAAGAAAATACAAGGTCAGGGAAATCAACCGCTGTAAAAAATGCGGCCGTCCGCGAGGATATATGCGCCGATTTGGTTTATGCAGAATTTGTTTCCGAGAATTGGCACTCGATGGGAAGATTCCCGGGGTTGTCAAATCATCTTGGTAAGTTGGATGGAGGAAAAGTAATGAGTTTTAGTGATCCAATTGCTGATATGCTAACGCGAATCCGGAATTCAGTAAGAGCAGAGCATCCACAAGTTTCCATGCCCAGCTCAAAAATGAAGGTTTCGATAGCAAAAGTACTGACTGATGAAGGATTTATCAGTGACTACAATGTCACAGATAATGAAAATTCAGTCCATAAAACCTTAACTATGGGGTTGAAATATGTTGGAAAACGGCGCACAAAACGCTCCGTGATCAACAACCTCGAGCGGGTTAGTCTACCTGGCCAGAGAATTTATGCTGGCAAGAGAGAAATACCCTATGTCTTGTCAGGCATGGGTATCTCAATCCTATCTACCTCCAAGGGAGTTATGACAGGTAGAGATGCAAAGAAATTAGGCGTTGGCGGAGAAGTTGTCTGTAAGGTGTGGTAAGTAAGTTTGGTCCCGGATTGTGAAAAACAATTAAGGATGACAAAGGAGAATGTACCGTGTCTAGAGTTGGACGATTACCGGTTGAAGTTCCTTCCGGCGTGGACGTAAAAATAGAAGGATCGCATGTCAAGATCAAAGGTCCTAAAGGTGAAATGGAATTCAGTTTTTCACCTGAGATGGAGATCACGTATCAAGAAAACGTGATCAATGTCAACCGGCCTTCAGATGCAAGAATTTTGCGATCGTTACATGGGACCACCAGGGCATTGATTCAAAATATGGTGACTGGTGTAACAGATGGATATCAAAAAGAACTGCAGCTGGTCGGGGTTGGTTACCGTGCCAAAATGCAGGGAAAAGACCTGGTTCTAAATGTTGGTTATTCCCATACGGTTGAAATCAAACCTCCTCCTGGAATTACTATTGAGGTGGGAGACCGGGATCAGCAGATCTTTATCAGCGGGATTGATAAACAATCCGTTGGTCAGGTCGCTGCTGATATCCGCAAAGTCAGACCGCCCGAGCCTTATAAAGGTAAAGGCATTCGATATAAAGATGAATATATTCGCCGGAAAGCAGGCAAGGCGGGTAAGGTAGATTAATATGGGTAATAAACGAACCAGAGCGGTTGCTCGCAAAAGAAGACATATTCGAGTCCGTCGAAATATAACTGGAACTTCTGAAAAACCGCGATTAAACGTTTTTCGCAGTCTGGACGAAATTTACGTTCAGGTTATTGACGATGACAAGGGTCACACCCTGGTTTCCGCATCAACCTTAGAAAGTGAGTTGAAAAAGAAACTCAAAGGTAAGACCAAGAGAGAACAAGCCAAACTGGTTGGCCAGACAGTTGCCGACCGGGCGAAGAAAAAAGGCATCAAAGATGTCGTTTTTGACCGCGGTGGATACAAATATATCGGCCGTGTTGCTGCCCTCGCAGATGGCGCACGCGAAAATGGATTGAAGTTTTAGTTTCAGAACCGGGAGAAGGTTATGGCAAACGGTTATAAAGAGAACCCTGAACAGGAATTTGACGAGAGAATAATTAATATTGAGCGTGTAGCTGCTGTTGTTAAAGGCGGTCGCCGGTTTTCCTTCCGCGTACACATGGTTGCCGGAGATCATAAAGGTAAAGTAGGTCTGGGAATGGGTAAAGCCAAATCTGTACCTGATGCGATTCGCAAAGCATCTGCTAATGCAAAAGACGATATGCATTCTGTGGCGATTTACAATACAACCATCCCTCATGAGGTGATTGGAAAAGTCAGCGGAGCAAAAGTGCTGCTGAAACCCGCTTCTGAAGGTACGGGTGTGATCGCTGCTGGCAGCGTCCGGGCGGTAGTTGAAGTAACTGGGATTACGAATATTCTTACGAAATCCCTCGGTAGCAATAACGCGATGAATATCGCTGCTGCTACCATCAATGGCCTGGAGCAATTGATGGATCCTTATGAACAAGCCGCTAATCGGGGTGTAGATGCAGAAAAATTGATCCCATTCTGGGATCGGAGATAAATCCATGGCGAGAAAGAAAAAAGATAAAATGCTAAAGATCACACTGGTACGAAGCCCCCATGGAAGGTCCCAGCCCCAACATAGGACCCTGGAAGCATTGGGTTTGAGGAAAATTAACCAATCTGTCGAGCGGCCGGATCATCCCAGTGTTCTGGGCATGATTGAACGAGTCAAGCATCTTGTCGAGGTTGAGTAAGCAGCGCATGGAAGGAATTTGATTATGAAATTGCATGATTTGAAACCCAATAAAGGTTCAAAGAAAGATCGAAAACGTGTTGGACGCGGTTACGGGTCCGGTTACGGAAAAACTGCTGGTAGAGGAACCAAGGGTCAAAATTCCCGAGCAGGTGGAGGAGTTGGCCTTTATCACCAAGGTGGCGACACCCCTTTCTATCGGCGCATGCCTAAGAAACCCGGATTCAAGAATTTCAACCGGGTTGAATATCAAGAAGTGAACCTGGAATACCTGTCCCAATTCCGAAAGGATTCAGTAGTTACTCCCGAGGTATTACGCGAGGCGGATTTAATTCATACCCTCGGTCTGCCTGTGGTGATCCTCAGCCGGGGTGAACTTAAGAAACCCCTGAAAATCAAGGCCCATCGTTTTTCCCGGAAAGCTAAGGAAAAAATTGAAGAGGTTGGCGGAACTGTAGAAATTATTGAAGGATAACAAAACGTTAACCTTTTACAGTGTTATCGATCCATTTCATCCCCTTCAAGGGATGAAAACAGGAGTATAAAGATATGAGAACATCTGCTTGGAGATATTTATGGAAAGCAGAAGATATCCGGCGAAAGTTACTGATCACCTTGTTTATTTTGGTAATTTACCGACTGGCAGCCCATGTTCCGATCCCAGGAGCAAACCGGGCAGCAATTGCCTCGATTATTTCCGGCGGCGGAGCTGGCAGCACGTTTGTTGGCATCCTGGATATGCTATCCGGTGGAACAGTATCCAATTTCTCCGTACTGGCGATGGGTGTGTATCCTTATATTACCGCCCAGATTATTCTCCAGCTGTTAGTTCCAATTATTCCTTCCCTGCAGGCTAAGATGGAAGAAGATCCCCAGGAAGGTCGAAAATGGATGGAAAAGTGGACCTATATTATGGCGGTACCGATGGCGGCCCTGCAGGCGGTAGGCCAGATTCGGATATTTTCCAGCCTGGCGGGTGGAATACAGATAATTGACAATTTTGGATTTAGTGGAAGTTCCCTGTTGCCTAGCCTGGCAATTGTGGCCAGTATGACTGCTGGAACAATGTTTGCAATTTGGTTGGGAGAGCTGATCTCTGAATATGGTATTCGCAATCAGGGTCTCTCCCTGCTGATTTTTGCCGGTATTGTCTCTAGAATCCCCTCGAATTTTGGGGCATTACTCAGTTCTCAACAAAATCGCTGGGTTCTCCTGGCAATTGCCATGGTCCTCACCGTCCTGATTATTTATGCGATTGTATTTGTGCAGCAGGGCCAGCGTAATATTCCGGTGATGTATCCAGGACGCCGGGTCGGCAACCGCCAATCCATGCCGGTTAAAGGCGCTCTGCCTTTGAAAGTTAATATGGCTGGCATGATCCCGCTAATTTTCGGACAATCGCTGCTGACATTCCCGGCGATATTGGCCAGTTTCTTTGTTTCCTCCCAGACCTTCTGGGTGGCGAACTTAGCCGAGGGTACCCAGGCTCTATTCGGGGGGACCTCACCCTGGTACTGGTTGTTGTACTTCTTGATGGTGGTCGGTTTTACATTCTTCTACACTGATGTACTGTTTGCCCAGCAGGATTATGGATCCAATTTGAAACGGGCTGGAGCCCAAATACCCGGTGTCAGCCGGGGAGCTCCCACCCAGCGTTATTTGACCAAGGTTCTGCGAAGAATTACCTTCCCGGGTGCTTTTTTCCTAGGGACAATCGCGGTGATACCGTTTATTCTTGGCGTGGTGTTATCCGTAACTGGAATATCCGCCTTCAATACCAGCGGAACGGGAACCATGTTAGTGGCCTCATCTGGGTTGCTGATCGTAGTGGGTGTGGTTAGAGATACATTCCAGAATATCGATGCAGAATTAAAACTGCATGGATATGATGAAAAGTTGTTAGTACGTTAATAAAAGCATAATGGGTAAAGCACTCTCCAGAGATGGCCTAATTCCCGGTTTGGATAAAAAATGGTTTCTTTTAATGAGAAGTTGATCAAAACAGAGCTGGAAATCAGTAAAATGCAGAAAGCAGGCAGTCTGAATGCTCTAGTTCTGGAAGAAATCAAAAAAATGATCAAACCCGGAATTACCACCCAGGAGCTGGATGCTGTTGCGGAAACAATTATCAGAGACAACGATGGAATTCCCACCTTTAAGGGATACCCGGGACCATATCCTTACCCGGCATCCTTAACCATCAGTATCAATGAAGAGATGGTCCATGGGATTCCGAGTGGGAGAGTATTACTGGAAGGCGATATTGTTTCAGTAGATTGTGGAACAACCCTGGACGGTTATATTGGCGATTCCGCTTTCACAAAAGGTGTGGGAGAAATCGGAAAACAAAAGACCCGTCTGATTAAGATAACCCGGGAATCCCTTTATAAGGGTATAGAACAAATGCAGCCCGGGAAAAACATTGGGGATGTTTCCGCAGCTATTCAGAGGCATGTGGAAAAGTTTGGGTATTATGTACCGCAGAAATATACCGGTCATGGAGTGGGCCGTGAAATGCACGAGCCGCCCCAAGTCCCGAATTTTGGTTCACCTGGACAAGGACTGGTCTTGAAAGTGGGAATGACCATCGCCATCGAACCAATGGTCCTGGTTGGTACTCCCAAGACCCGGGTGTTAGCTGATCAATGGACGGTTATTGCAGCCGACCATTCGTTGACAGCTCATTATGAACATACCGTAGCAGTAACTAGCAACGGTCCGTTGATATTAACCAGGCTCGGCGAACGCTAAGACAAGGTTCCCTAGACTGGAATATACCAATCAGTTATAATAGTACTTTTGCTGGAAAGCAAACTTGGAACAAAGTAGGTTGAATAAGGAAGTGTAATCATGAAAGTATCATCTTCTGTAAAGAAACGCTGTGAAAAGTGTAAAATTGTACGGCGAAAAGGTAGAGTTTACGTGATTTGTGAAAATCCGAAGCATAAACAGAGGCAAGGGTAAAAAGTATGGCTCGTATCCAAGGTGTTGACTTACCGCGTAATAAACGTGTAGAGATAGCCTTAACCTATATTTACGGCATTGGTTTGACCCGTTCAAAGGAAATACTCGGAGCTGTTGGAGTGGACCCTGAAACACGAGTGGAGGGGTTAACTGACAGCCAGATCACAGGTTTAAGGGATTATATTAACAAGAACTTTAAAGTAGAAGGTGATCTGCGCCGTGAAGTGCAGATGAATATCAAGCGGCTTATTGAGATCGGCTGCTACCGTGGTATTCGTCATAAGCGTGGTTTACCAGTTCACGGTCAGCGAACCAAGACCAATGCACGCACTCGCAAAGGTCCTAAGAAAACGGTTGCAGGTCGCGGACGCCGGCGAGGTATGCAGAAAACCTAGCCAATGGTTTTTCCCGACTTCTCTACCTGGAGAAGGATCAGGAAAAATCACCAGCTGAAGTTTTTCATTTTTTTAGGGAGCCTTTCCTCCCTGGGGCAAGAAAAACCAAATCTGGTAAATGCATTGTAAAACCTATAAGGATAGAAGAGGAACTATGGCTGAAAAATCATCCCGCCCGAAAGGCGGTCGGAGAAAGAAGAGATCACTCGCATCTGGCCAAATTCATGTCAGGGCGACTTTTAACAACACGATTATCACGGTTACCGACCACCAGGGAAACACAGTATGCTGGAGCAGTCCCGGTGCAGTGGGATTAAGAGGATCCCGTCGCAGCACTGCTTTTGCAGCCCGATTAGCAGCAGAAGACGCAGTTAAGAAAGCCATGGGCATGGGGATCAGGGAGGTAGATGCCTTCGTAAATGGTCCTGGACCTGGCCGGGAAGCTTCTTTGAGGGCAATTGAGGCCATGGGGTTAAAACTGAACTCGATCACAGATATGACAACAATTCCCCATAACGGCTGCAGGCCGCCCAAGAAGCGTCGTGTGTAATTTATCTCCTGGAAAGAGTTAACGAGTTATTATTGAAGTTGCTAAGTAAAACAAAGAGGAAGTAGTTATGTCAAGATATCGTGAGGCAAAGTGTAAAATTTGCCGTCGAGAAGGTGAAAAATTGTTCCTGAAAGGGGAACGCTGTTTCACAGGAAAATGTGCTTTTGAACGTAGAAGTTATCCTCCGGGACAGCATGGACAGGGAGCCCAGTACCGCCGCAACCGCGAATCGGACTTTTCCCGCCAGCTTAGGGCAAAGCAGAAAGTCCGCCGGATTTATGATGTGTCAGAACGCCAGTTCAGACGTTATTACGCCACTGCCCAGCAGCGCCGCGGATTAACTGGTTTGAATTTGCTGCAGATCATGGAATCCCGTCTGGACAATGTTGTTTACCGGCTTGGTTATGCTGCCAGCCGGGCCCAGGCCCGAATGTTAGTGACGCATGGACATTTTAATGTCAATGAACGCAGAACTGATGTGCCATCTATGATTGTAAAAACCACAGATAGTATCAGTGTCCGAGAAGGATCCAAAAAACGGACTTTCTTTAAGAATTTACCCGCGGAGGCTGAAAACCGAACTCCGGCAGAATGGGTCAATCGTGATCTAAAAACCTTATCCGGTAGTGTAGTTCGCTTACCAGAACGATCAGAAATTGATGGTAATCTGAATGAACAACTGATCATTGAGTTCTATTCGCGGTAATAAGGGTGGCAAACTTAAGAAGCGTTAGGATTAGGGAGAGGTGAACCGTGCTAGGAATGAATGATATGGTAACACCAAAAATTGAAAGGGTTGCTGAAGCTCGGGCATACGGGAAGTATGAAATCAGCCCCCTTGAGCGAGGTTATGGAATTACCCTTGGAAATGCCCTGCGCAGGGTGATGCTTTCTTCTATGGAAGGATCTTCTGTAACATCTTTACGGATAACGGAAATTGATCATGAATATGACACAATTCCAGGAGTCCAAGAAGATGTTCTACGGCTGATGTTAAATATTAAAAAACTGCGATTGATTCTGCATGAAGGTGACCTCTCCAATATGCACCTTGAAATCAAAGGAGAAGGCGTAGTTACTGCGGCTGATATCGTTACTCCTCCGGAAATCGAAATAGTCAATCCGGAATTGTACCTGATGACTGTTGATCGTAGGAGCAAGCCCCTCACAATCGAATTGACTGTGGGTAAGGGCAGGGGTTATTTGCCAACTGAAGATCGCAAGGACCGCTTACCGATTGGTGAACTGCCGATCGATGCTATTTATAATCCGGTCCGCCGGGTCAACTTTGAAGTTGGCTCCGCCAGGGTTGGCCAGAGTACTTTGTATGACAACCTGGTTATTGAAGTTTGGACAGATGGAACTCTTGAACCGGAAGACGCCTTAAGCAAAAGTGCCAAAATCCTGATGGGACACCTCCAGCATTTAGCAGGTGTGACCGCAGAATCTCTGGCAGCGATGGTTGAGATTGATGAGCCAGTCGAAGAGGTGGATGAGATAATTGACATCCCGATTGAAGAGTTGGATTTATCAGTCCGGGTCTTTAATTCCCTGAAGAGGACCGGGATTACCACTGTCCGTGAAGTTATGGAATTAAACACGAAGGGAGATGATGCTCTCCTGTCTATCCGGAATTTTGGTGTGAAAAGTCTCACCGAATTAAAGGATAAATTGGAAGAGCATGGCTACCTTCTGGAAATCAACACTGAGCTGGAGTAAGTATTATGCGACATAAGGTAGCAGGTAAAAAATTAGGACGGAATTCAGGTCACCGGGCAGCTTTGAGGCGTACCATGATTAAGCAACTTTTCGAAAATGAACGGATTCAAACCACCCGGGCAAAAGCGGAATTTATTCGCCGACCGGCGGAAAAATTAATCACCCTGGCAAAACGTGTCCATGAAGCTGATGGAGCCACGCAGATACATGCCCGCAGAGTTGCAGCTTCACGCCTTGATAATGATAAGGAAATCGTCAAAAAGTTGTTTGACGAGATTGCTCCGCGTTATCTCAATCGACCGGGAGGATATACCCGCATGTTCAAACTGCCTCCCCGGACCAGCGATTCAGCTGAAATGGTTGTTTTGGAGCTGGTAGAAGAGTAATCCTGATCGCCGACAGCTGATGAGTGATAGATTTCAGGTTCTCCTGGCTTATGATGGGACAGAGTTCCACGGCTCGCAATTTCAAACTGAGTTGAGAACTGTTCAGGGAGAATTGGAAAAAGCATTAACCAAAATTGGCTGGCTGGAAAAAACGGTATTATTCTCCGGCAGAACAGATGCCGGTGTGCATGCAGCAGGACAAGTGGTCGCATTTGATTTTAGATGGGAGCACACAGAAGATGAGTTGAACCGGGCCATAAACGCGGTTCTTCCGCAAGACATCTCGGCAGTAAAGATCCAAAGGATCCGGCATGATTTCCACCCCCGGTATGATGCCGTTTCCAGAAAATATCACTACCAGATCTTTACCAGTCCAGTCCGGGATCCACTCCAGGAGCGATTTACCTGGAGGGTATGGCCGGAATTAGATGTAAATTTGATGGAAAATGCCTCCCGATCTTTATTGGGAATCCACGATTTTGGAGCTTTGGGCAAACCCCATCAACCAGGCGGCAGTACGATCAGGGAAATTCTGAATACAGCCTGGATAAAAAATGATAACAAACTGATTTTTGAGATCGTGGGCAATGCTTTTCTTTACCATATGGTCCGCAGAATAGTAACGGTCCTGATTAAGATAGGGAAGGGACAAGAATCGGTAGATAGAATAAACAAGTATCTTGAGAATCCATCAGGAGAGCCAGCGCAGGGATTAGCTCCCGCACATGGTTTAGCTTTGATAGAGGTTAGTTATTAAAGGGATTTCCTGCATCAAGCTGGAAAACACCTGAACAACAGTGGAGTAGAAGATTGTGAAGAAAACATTTTATCCAAAAGAAGAAGATATTACCAGAAAGTGGGTTTTGGTGGATGCCAAGGGAAAAAACTTGGGCCGCCTGGCCACTGAAATTTCCCAATTGATTCTTGGAAAGCATAAACCAGAATACACCCCAGGTGTTGATACCGGAGATTTTGTCGTGGTAATTAATGCCGAGCAGATCCAGGTAACCGGAAAAAAAATGGATGATAAGTATTATTACCGGGAATCCAAATACCAGGGTGGTCTTAAGAAGATAAGTCTCAAGAACCAGCTGGAAAAACGCCCGGAATATGTTATCGAACATGCTGTTAAGGGAATGCTTCCCCATAACCGTTTGGGCCGGAAATTAAACAATAAGCTCAAAGTTTATGCTGGAGAAAATCATCCCCACAAAGCCCAGAAACCTGTCCCGATTGAAAAGTTATATCCGGGTTTGGCATAGATCAACACAGCCGTCAGATTTGGCAGCGAATGATCAGTTTTCAAAGTAAGAGGAGTTTTTATGGCACAGTATTATGAAGGCATCGGACGCCGAAAAGAAGCTACCGCCAGAGTGCGGATTATGAACGGATCCGGTTCATTTGTTATTAACGAGAAACCAATGGAAGAATATTTTCCGACAGAGAGGGATAACAAAACCGTTACAGATCCTCTCGGTGTATTAACGGGAAGCCGGTCTGATTATGATATCAGCGTTCTTGTAAAGGGCGGTGGAGTGATTGGACAAGCAGGTTCTGTTCGACTGGGTCTTGCCAGAGCTATCCTGAAAATGGATCCGGAGCTCAGGACTGAACTCAGCCATGCTGGATTCTTATCCCGTGACGCCAGAACAAAAGAAAGGAAGAAACCAGGTCTCAAAGGCGCTCGCAAGGCTCCGACCTACACCAAGCGTTAATTATTTCCATTCTGGTTAATTAACTGACAGTTGTATTAATAAATAACCATTACGCGGAGAACACCCAGCCTAGAGCAGTGTTCTCCGCTTTGTTATTTTTCACTACGAGGTATAGATGACGGAATCTCGAAAGCACCAGCCTGATATCATCATCCTTGGTTTAGGCCCAGGTGATCCTGAATTGTTGACCCTGAAAGCATCCCGGATAATAAATAATGCCAGGGAAATTTACCTGCGAACCAGGGAGCACCCTACTGTCACAGCACTGCCAGATGGTTTAGTGATAAATTCATTTGATGATATTTACAGGGAAGAAGAATCTTTTGATGATGTTTATCTGAAAATCAGCGAGATGATAATCAAACTGGCGAAGGAAAAACCTGGCTTGATTTATGCTGTTCCTGGTGATCCCTTTATCGCAGAAGCAACCCCTGCACTGATTGTGGAAAAAGCCAAAGAATCCGGACTGGAAGTGGAAATCATTTCCGGAGTGAGTTTTCTGGAGCCGACCTTTGCAGCTATTGGTGGAGATCCACTTCCCCAGGTAAGCATACTGGATGCAATGGATCTGGCTTCTGCTCACCACCCGTCATTCCCGCCGGATAAACCAGCCCTGGTAGTTCAAATTTATTCCAAAGAAATTGCATCTGATGTGAAACTTACACTGATGGCTGTATTTCCAGATCAACATCCAATTATTCTGGTTCATGACGCTGGAAATGATGGTGAAATCGTCGAAAATCTACCGCTTTATCAATTGGATAGAAGCCGACATCTTCAAAACCGGTCTGTGTTATATATCCCGCCCTTGAAGGAAGGAACTTCTCTGGAATCCTTCCAGGAAATAATCGCCCATCTGCGCGCTCCGGAGGGTTGTCCCTGGGACCGGGAACAGGATCATCAAACCCTGAGGCCAAATCTTCTAGAAGAAAGTTATGAGACCCTGGAAGCCATCGATGCCAATGATCCATCAGCTATGCAGGAAGAATTTGGTGATTTGTTGCTGCAGATTATTTTACATTCCCAGATAGCCAGCGAATTAGGTGAATTTAATCTGAGCGATGTCATCCAGGGAATCTATCAAAAGATTATTAAGCGACATCCCCATGTTTTTGAAGATCTTGAATTGGAGCAAGCTGATGCGGTTATTCAAAACTGGGAACGGATCAAAGCCAGTGAGAGAGAGAACAATGGCGATAAGGATAAAGGACTATTGGCCGGGGTTCCAAGATCACTGCCTGCGCTAACGCAGGCAGAAACATATCAAAAAAGGGCTGCCCGGGTAGGTTTTGATTGGCAAACACTCGAAGATGTGCTTGAAAAACTCCCTGAAGAGATAGAAGAAATCAAACAGGCCGAGGAATTAAACGAAAAATCTTCCGAACTGGGGGATATCTTATTCACCCTTGTTAATATTGCCCGCTGGATGAAAATTGATGCCGAAAGTGCTCTGAGGGGGGCTAATCAACGATTTAAGAAACGTTTCACTGCCATTGAAAAAAAAGCTCGCGCTGGTGGGCGCGAGCTATCTGACCTGAATTTGGAAGAATTGGATCAGTTATGGGAGGATTCCAAAACTAACCTGGGGGATTAAGTCTCATCACTTCTGGATAACTGTGATTGGACAAATAATAAGCCTACCAGGAAATATGGCAATCCTTGGGAGACAACAGCGATTGTCCGGCCCTGGCTGGTAGAAAAGTAATTAAAGATGCCCAGTAATACGCTGAGCACAATGATAAACTTTCCGCCGTTCAGCGGCTGGCCCCAGGCAATACCTACTCCAATTGATAAAGTTGTGATCAGTAGGAATAAGGTAATTCCTGTCGAGGTAGGGTTAAGTAGCGATCGAAATCCTACTTCGCTGGTGTGGCGAATCAGGTAGTACAGCCAAATTGCGCTGATGATCATTCCGCTGATGCGGGCAAACCACATCAGGGTGTTGCTCTGAGCCTGATTGTTTTCCATGTGCTGCTCCACCAAATAATATTATTTGTTCCAGGTAGTTTTATAAACCGCTGATGATATCTCCCAGGATTTCGCCACCAATACTGGAACCTCTTTTGGTTTCTCCTATATTACGGAAGTTGGCCGCAACGGCAATGCGGTCTGCCAGTCTTGAGAGCGGAAGGCTCTGCAGGTATACTTTTCCAGGACCTGTCATTTTGGCCAGGAATAATCCTTCTCCACCAAACAGAGCATTGGTAAATCCACCAATAAACTCAATATCATAATCTACTGATGGCGAAAAAGCCACCAGACATCCTGTATCAACGCTGAGGACATCCCCAGCAGCAAGATCCTTTTCGATAATGGTGCCTCCGGCGTGGGCGAATGCCAAACCTTCCCCAACCAGTCGCTGAAGGATAAATCCTTCCCCGCCGAATAATCCAGCACCAAGTTTTTTGCTGAAGGCAACTTCAATTTCAATTCCATAGGCAGCGCAGAGGAAAGAGTCTTTCTGGCACAGGAATGTCCCACCCAGAGCAGTTAAATCAAGGGGAATTATTTTCCCAGGATAGGGGGCAGCGAAAGCGACTTTTTTCAGATCTGAAGCAGTATTCAGGAAACTGGTGATAAAGAAACTCTCTCCAGTAAAGATCCGCTGGACGCCCTTAAAAATACCTCCACCAGTCCCGGTTTGCATCTGAATACCCTTCTCCATATAGATCATTGTGCCTGCTTCAGCCCGAATACCCTCTTCAGGGTCCAGTTGGATTTCAACCAGCTGCAGGTCATCACCATAAATAGTGTATTCAATAATATCTACCATTAGATTACCTCCTGGGAAAGTTCCATATTTCTTTACCCCAATGAGATTTTACTATAATCTGATGCCTTTCTGGGAAGAGTTAATAATTGTGAAGGGAAAAAAGGAAAACCCCGAGATAATTATCGGGGTTGAAAGCTGGGGGCCAGGGATTCGAACCCCGACTTACGGTTCCAGAGACCGCTGTCCTACCGTTAGACGAGCCCCCACCAGCGAAAGGAATTTTATCATTTTTAGGTGCGTTAGTCAAATAATCCACCCGGCAGCGACCAACAAAATATAAAAACCAAAATGATGAATTCGGAACGGTTTTCCGGGAGAGTATGTTAAAATTTGGGAAGCTGAAAAAACTGGGAAGAAAACATTTCTTGAGCAGGAAGGAGATTTAGGTATGACAGAAGTTATTGAATTAACCGATTTTATCAGGGATATTATCAAAAGTGATCTGGCAGCGGGGAAAAATGACGGACGGGTCCATACTCGATTCCCGCCAGAGCCAAATGGCTTTCTTCACATTGGCCATGTTAAAGCCATTGCTATGGACTTTGGAGCTGCAAATCAGTTTGGCGGCAAGTGCAATTTGAGGTTTGATGATACCAATCCTGCCAAGGAAGAGGATAAATACGTTGAAGCCATCCAGAAAGATATCAAGTGGCTGGGTTATGACTGGGAAGACCGATTATTTTTTGCCTCCGATTATTTTGACCAGTTATATGAATATGCCCTGTTGTTAATTAAAGCTGGTAAAGCTTATGTTGATGATCTTTCAGCGGAAGAAATTCGAGATTATCGGGGTTCTTTGACCGAACCAGGAAAGGATAGTCCTTTCCGGAAACGCTCGATAGGTGAAAATTTGGATCTGTTCACCCGTATGAAAGAAGGCGAATATGAAAATGGTTCTAAGGTGCTGCGGGCAAAAATAGACATGGCAGCTCCAAACATAAATTTGCGGGACCCTGTCATGTACCGCATTTTGCATGAATCACATCATCGCACTGGCGACAAGTGGTGTATTTATCCCATGTATGACTGGGCTCACGGTCAATCTGATTCAATTGAAGGAATTACCCATTCCCTGTGTTCAATTGAGTTCAAAAACAATAGACCCTTATACGATTGGTTCCTGGACGAACTGGATATTTTCCATCCCCAGCAGATTGAATTTGCCCGCTTTAATATGACCTACACTGTGATGAGTAAACGTAAATTTGTTCAGCTGGTGGATGAAGGATATGTTAATGGCTGGGACGATCCCCGCCTGATCACATTGGCAGGAATGCGCCGCCTGGGCATCCCGCCGGAAGCAATCATTAAGTTTATTGAGAGTGTTGGTGTGGGATTATCCCTCAGCACTATCCAACATTCCAAGTTTGACCATTTTGTCAGGGATGACCTGAATCAACGGGTGAACAGGGTTAATGGTGTTTTAGATCCACTTAAGGTAATCCTTACCAATTATCCAGAAGATCAGATAGAGTACATGGAATTCCCCAACCATCCTGGTGATGAGACCAGGGGCGTAAGAGAAGTTCCTTTATCCCGGGAACTATATATTGAAAAGAATGACTTTAAGGAGGATCCCCCCAAGAAGTTCTGGCGCCTGGCTCCTGGTCGGGAAGTCCGCTTGCGATATGGCTATTTGATCACCTGCAATGATGTTATTAAAGATAAAAAAGGGGAGATCCTGGAAATTCATTGTACGATCGATCCGGAAACCCGGGGCGGCAACGCTCCGGATGGACGCGCTGTCAAGGGTACATTACACTGGGTATCAGCCAGCCAGGCCCTGGATGCGGAGGTGAGGTTATATGATCGTCTCTTTAAGCATCCTTTCCCGGACCAGGTTGAAGAGGGCGGAACATTCCTTGATAATCTCAACCCGGATTCCCTTCAGGTGATTAAGAACGCCAAGATCGAACCCAGCTTGAAAGATGCTGGAGTAGGGGATCGTTTTCAGTTTGAGCGAGTGGGCTACTTCTGTGTCGATCCGGATAGCGTTGAGGGCAAATTAGTCTTTAACCGGATCATCAGTTTAAGGGATTCCTGGGCCAAGATCGAGAAGCAGATGCAATTGTAGAGATTTATAGATCAGTTGGATTTGAAATGCGTAGTCTGAAATGGATTACGCATTTTTTTTGTTAACTACAATGAACGGAAATGGGAGGTTGCGGTTTATCGTACTAGATAATGATTTAGATGTTATATTACAAATTAATGATAAATGGATAAGAAGTTATCCTCCATTTGAAAGATAATTAATGTTAGAGAGCAATTATGTTTCTTAGAGGTTTATCTATGAACTATTTAGTGGATCTGATCTTCATCATCGATATAGCTGCGCTGTTGATTTTACTTATTGGGATTTGTTGGTCAGTAGGATATCCAAGTACCCGGATCTGGCCTCCCCTTTCAAATAAATCATGGCAATACTACCTCACATGGTTTCTATTTTGCCTAGTCTTTGGACTAAACACCCTTCTTGTTTTTTTCAACTGGAATAGCTGGCAATTCTATAATTCTGTGAGATTCATCATTGGTATCCCTCTAATCCTAATAGGAACAATCTTATTAATTTGGGGAATTCGTACGCTAGGAATAAATAACACTTCAGGATCAGCGTCCGGGTTTGTAAAGGGTGGTCCTTATCGTTTTACACGAAATCCGCAATATCTTGGGGATATGATCCTTTTTATTGGGTTAAGTCTTTGTGCTAATTCTTTATATTTATGGATAACCCATATCTTATTAATTTTGGTCTTTATAATTATTCCAATCGCGGAAGAAGATTGGCTTCAAGAAAAGTATGGAGAGGTGTACGAAAGATATTTTTATGAAACATCAAGGTTTCTATAAGTATTCAATGCTCTCTAACCCCCGCTCCACCCGACTGCCTACAAACTGACTCGGTGACTTTGAGACAAGGTGATGGGGTGAAGCGAGATTCGCCGAATTGGAATATACTGAATACCGATTGCTGATTACTGAAAACTGGGCCCCGGCGCTAGGTGAGCTCATCCGTTAGGCGGTAGGAGGAAAGTCATGAAAGTTTTTGCATTAGGAGGCTATGGTAAAGTAGGATTACCAGCAAACAAACTGCTTGCGCAAACAGATCTGGTTTCTGAGATCGCAATTGTTGGAAGGAATCTAGAACATGCAGAAAAGGCTGCGGCAGAAATCGGCGAGAAAGCCATCGCAATCCAGATTGATGGCACCGATGAACACAAACTGACGTCATTAATGGCAGGATACGATCTTATCGTGAACACTGCGGACAATGAATTTGTTCTTCCATCCATACGTTCTGCGATACACAATCGCGCTCACTACTGCGATGTAGCATTTGGAGATGTTCTAGAACAGGCGGTGCAGCTTAAGTCCGGAGCTGAGGCTGTTGACATTTCCGTTATTGTCGCCAATGGCGTACACCCTTCGATCACCAATTTGATGGGAGTGCACGTGGCGCGACAGCTGCAGGAGGTAGAGCAACTGCAGCTTGGAGATGCCAGCATGTACGACTTTCAGCATGGGCGAGACCTGACTCCTCGACAATGGCTCGAGGAACCGCGGCAGAGTCTAACCGCTCTGCACGAGTTCACGGGGGGCATTGCTTGGATGTTGCAGATAGTGCAGGAAAGCGGCATGAAGACAGTGCTTGATTACCAGGATGGCCAATGGGTGGATCTGGACCCAATCAGATCCGGCCTGGAAGTGCCATTACCGCAAGGCGGCACGATCATCGCCTACCCATATCTCAGTAGCGATCCGCTCTTTGGATCACTACCACGTGATCTCGCAAGGGCATCACCGGTGGAGATGTTATTTAGCCCACTCCCGCCCCAGCTTCACGACGTGCTCCGGGAGCTTTCTCTGCGTGTGCTCGAGGGAAGCATCGATGCCGACGCTGCTCTAGACTCCTTCCTCGATACAGCAGAGAGTGATCTTCACCGTTTTCTGACACTCCCAGCCGACTTTGTCCCAATCCCGAAAACGTGGGCACGCGCTGTGGGTCGCAAAAACGGCCGCGCAGCACGTTTTAGCTGCTGGCTCACCGCTCCCATGTGGGACGTGGGAGGATACTTCCTTACCAGCGTGGCGTTGGTAGTTGCTGTGCGCAAGATCCTGCGCGGTGAAATACAAGAGCGAGGAGTTATGACCGCCGAAACAGCTTTCGAGCCCCAATCCTTCTTCGATGAAGTTGTTGCTGTGTTGCCGGAACCTCCGCTGGATGGGAAACTGATCGGTGAATCATTTGAGTGGTTGGAGTGACGGCTCCTGCGTTATCTTGGTTACTCACGGTGGAGTGAAGCACATGCACGGTAATAAAAGCATTTTCATAGTCATAGAAAACGAAACGATTCGGGTGTACCGGCTAACGTCCCCAGCTCGGTGTCAAACGAAGGGTACCATGCTTGCCGTGCCCCCCAATCACCATTACATTCTAGTAACCCCCGCTCCCCTTTGATGAACCCTTTGATAGGCTCAGGACGAGATACCTGACTGCTGAAAATTACAGGCTCCAAAATATCATCCCCTTTATTGGTTTTAGTTCTATAATCATAAAAAGACACCACTTGGCAGCAGGTGCCCTTACAGGATGCTTCGCGAAGCTCTTCCGTCTTGTGGTCAATTACGTGAGAAATTTATTATTTGTGTATCAATACCCAAAATAAAAAGGAGAAATTTATTGTGAAAGCTGCTGTTTTTTATGAACCTGGAGGACCCGAAAAAATTCAGCTTGGGGAAGTACCGAAACCGCAAATTGCTCAGGATCAGGTACTGATCCAGGTAAAAGCCTGTTCCCTGAACCATTTTGATTTATTGGTGCTTCGTGAAGCCGATCCAGAAAGTTTTACTTTTCCCTTTTGGGGAGGTGCAGAGATTGCTGGCGTTGTGGCTGAGGTAGGAGAATCAGTTCATCAGTTCAAGTTAGGGGATAGAGTAGTTGTTAATCCCAGTCTATACTGCGGACAATGTGAACATTGTTTAGCTGGTGAAGAAAGCCAATGTAACAGCTATGGAATTATTGGCGATACCGTGCCAGGCGGTTTTGCAGAATATATTGGGGTCGATGCTACAAACTTATTGAAACTGCCAGAAGGGATAACTTTTGAAGAGGCAGCCGCCACACCATTAGTTTTTCAAACAGCCTGGCGGGCGTTGATAACCCAGGCCGACATTAAACCCAGCGATGATGTATTGATATTAGGTGCGAGTGGCGGTGTGGGTTCTGCAAGCATTCAAATTGCTAAATTGGTCGGTGCAAATGTAATTGCCGTGACAAGTAACAAAGAAAAAATATCCTATGCCAAACAGCTGGGAGCAGACATCGTTCTCAATCGCAAGTCAGGAGATTATTGGGGAGAACTTGCTGCATTGACGAATAATAGGGGAGTAGATGTTGTAGTAGAAAATGTCGGGGCAGCAACTTGGGCACATAGTCTTAAAAGTTTGGTAAAGGGGGGACGACTTGTAACTTACGGACGAACGACTGGACATCTGGCAGAGACCGATATTCGTTTGATCTTCTGGAACCAGCTGCGTATTATAGGAAGTACAATGGCAAATCAAAAGGAATTTTCCGAAGTAATGCACTTAATATTTCAGGGAAAGTTACGTCCTGTCATAGATACCGTATTCCCATTGGAACAGGCCAGAAAAGCATATCAACGACTTCAAGATGGAGAGCAATTTGGAAAGATTGTAATCAAAATTGACCCCTGATCTCCAATCAACTGGCAATACGCTTTGAAGACAGGTGTCCGCTGTAACCAGCCACAATATCCATTTACACGATGTTCTTTACACTACCTGTCATCTCGGTTACTCGCGGTGGAATGAAACACATGCATGGTAATATAAGCATTGTCATATTCATAGAGAACGAAACTATTGAGGTTTACAGGCTTACCCCCGCTCCACCTGACTTCCTTGGAGTCTCGGTAGCGGTTTTATTCCCTCTTTTTTTGTTTTTATCTATAATCATTAACAACTGGCCCTGGCGGCAGGTGTCCGTCCAGGATGCTTCGCAAAGCTTTTCTGTGAGACAGTTCATTGAGGAACTTCCAGATGGAATTACATGAAAAAATGATAAAGGCATACAAGATTCTAACAAATGAAGGGGTTAATGCCTTTATTGAAACAGTCAAGCGATACTTGAATACAAGATTAGATTCATACAGACCAGATGAAGCAAGAATTGTGTTCGAAGCTTTGAAAGCTGGTACATTCAATGGTTTGATGATCGATGTAGGAGCACATTTTGGCGGCTCTTTTTCCCCATTCGCACATAGTGGTTGGCGTGTATTTGCATTTGAACCGGATTCAAAGAATCGCGAGGTCCTCAATATAACTTTTGATGGATTAAACAATGTAGATATTGATAGCCGGGCAGTCTCAAATCACGTTCAGGAGAACGCCATACTTTTCAGGAGCGATGAATCAACTGGTATCAGTGGATTATCATCTTTCCATCCGAGCCACGAGCCTGGGGAAGAAGTAAGCGTTACGACCTTAGAATCCTTCTTTGATGAAAAAGGAATTATGGGCCAAACAATAGATTTTTTGAAAATTGATACAGAAGGTTTTGATTTGCTAATCCTTCAAGGCGTTCCATGGTCTAAAAACTCGCCACGAATGATATTGTGTGAGTTTGAGGACTTAAAGACCGTTCCCCTTGGATATACATTTCATGATTTAGCTAACTATCTATTAAAACAGGGCTACAAACTTCTTGTGTCAGAATGGCATCCGATAAAGAAATATGGTGGATCACATAACTGGAGACGATTTGCTCCATATCCTTGCGAACTCGAGGATCCAAAAGCTTGGGGTAATATCATGGCAACAAAGGAGAATAGTCTATATCATTCCTTAATCCAATTATGTAACGAAAATCAGTGATGCATAGATAAGAAACGCTGGATTGAAGATTGCACATGATCGCTTGGAAAGGGTAGAAAACCGTAGACAGAATTCAGGTTTCAGCGCCCTCAGCCTGACCTTTATTGTGAACCCCTCGATTCCGCTACGCAACACTAGGGACAGACAAGCCATAGGACTAAGCGAATTTCCTCTATTAGGTAGACAACAAATTCTCGGGAATTATTCATGTCAAGACACACCAGATATCAAGGCCTGATCATCCAGGATCATAAAACCCTTCTGATACGGCATAGTCAACATTCCAAAGGGCGTTCTTACTGGGTTATCCCAGGTGGTAGAATTGAAGGTTCTGAATCGGCTGAAGAATGTGTTATTCGAGAGATGAAGGAAGAAACCAATCTTCTGGTAAAGATCGAGAGATTGGTTATCGGTGAACCTGCTCTTCCCGACGGAATCTACAAATGGACAAAATCGTTTATTTGTACTCCAATTTCGGGTGGGGCAAGCCCTGGATACGAACCAGAGCCAGAAGCTGCAGCTGACTATTCCATTTCAACTGCTCGTTTGTTCGATTTACGTGATGATATTGATTGGAGTGAATACCTGCTTCATGATCCGTTTACTTATCCCCAATTTATGAAGCTGAGGCATGTGCTTGGTTACCTGTCGTGACGTCAACATTGTCCCGAATTTGATATCTCCAAACTCGGTCTACATCGATGGTCCTAATCTTTCTGATTACTGAAACTAGATATGGAATACAAACCGCTGCATTTTATCGGAGAGCAGATTGAGGTCCAGTTTGATAAACAGCCCTTGTTTTCAAAAAAACCAGGCTGCCCGGACAGGTTGGTCTGGAAAGATCAAACCTTCCACATCATTGAAAAATTGTTAGAGTGGCAGGATTTTAGCCGGAGCGGCCGGATGGAATACAATATGAGACCGGCCAATGCTGCCAAAGCGAAACGGAGAGGCTCCTGGGGCGTGGGTAGATTTTACTTCCGGGTTCAGACGGATAGTGGACAGATATATGATCTTTATTATGACAGGGCGCCTAAAGACGTGGATGATCGCTCAGGCGCCTGGTTTCTTTACAGGGAAATGACCGTAAATGAGATTGGGTGAAGCAGAAATCTTGAGATGTCGCGAGTAAGAGGCAGGTAGAGGTTGAAATTTCGTATAATCACGACCTCGGAGGTAACGATGAAAATTAACCAGAAAAGGATCCAAGAAGCCCAGATTTTAATGAAAGAACAGGGAATGTTGGGTTTGATGATCATGACCCATGATGATTACCAGTATTTTTTTGGTGAAACTCGGGTCCAGCCCCGGGCAATTATCCCTGCTGTGGGGCAACCTATTTTTATTTGCTTTAAGGCTGAAGAACAGGAAATGCGACAAGCTTTCGGGGCAGAAGAGATAAAGGTTTTCTCCCATGTTGGCGAGCAGATGATTGATGTGAAAAATACTTTTCAGAACTTGTTAGGACACTTGCCTTCCGGATTATTGGAATCCGGGTCCAGACCGAAAGTAGGCATGCAAATGTGGTTTCAGACACCAGCGTTCCTGGTGGATCTATTCCGGAAGATCAACCCGCAGTTTGACCTGGTGTCTTCCGCTCCTGTAATGGATGAATTAAGGATGGTGAAGGATAAAGATGAAATCGAGCTGCTGCGCCGGGCCCAGGAAATTGCGGCCCTGGGTATGGATAAATTGCAGGAATTACTCGAACCTGGACGAACGGGTCACGAAATTGCCACTGAAGTAACCTATGAAATGATGAAAGCCGGGGCATCAGGAACCAGCACACCCATCCATATCAATTCTGGCATTCGCAGCTGCTGGATCCATGGAAAAGTTGACCAGACTGTTATCCAGAAAGGTGATCTGGTAGTCGCTGACCTCACTCCTCGCTTCCGGGGCTATTGCGCCAATTTGGCTAGGACCTTTGTAGTTGGCAGTCCTGATGAGAAACAACAATTGCTGATTGACACTTATTTGGAAATGATTGAAATGACCCGTGGGGTTCTGAAACCCAAAGTCACAGTCGCTAGATTGGATAGGTGGGGAAAGGAAATCTGCGACAAAAACGGTTTGGGGGAATACCATATTGGAGGCATTTCTCACGGCATCGGCTTGCGTTTTGAAGAAACACCGGCTCCAACAATTCTACCGAACCACAGATCGGTCAAATTGAGGGAGAATATGGTCATGACCATCGGCCATACCATCTTAGCGATACCTGGGTTTGGCGGTGTCAGGTTTGAGGATCTCTACCTGGTGACACCAAATGGGGGGGAAATACTTTTTGATTATCCAATCGATTATGCTGTTTAAAATGAATTTTTATTATCGGATGAAATTGAGTCTTTGTGACTGGGTGACTTTGAGATCGGTGATTGACCACAGGGCGGACTAGGTAAAATAATAGGGGCAACTCACCCCTTCGATAAACTCAGGACAGGCGAATCGCCTTACACCTTGCGATTTACGGTTTTCTAGAACCTCAGTCAAGTTGAGATAATATATCTCGCGCCTTCTCCAGCCTTTCAAGTACTTTCTCGCGACCCAAAATCGGAATAATATCGAATATCGGGGGACTGACTTTCTGCCCTGTGAGAGCTTCACGTAACAAACCGAATACCTGGCCTGCTTTAAGTTCCAGCTCAACCGCGATCTCCCGCAAAGCAGCTTCAGAATTTTCCTGATTGATTTCTGAAAGATCTTTGAATAGAACCAGGATCCGTTTTGCGGTTTTTACAGCTTGAGGGGCGCTCATTTTTTCTGATACGATTCTATCTACTGCCAGCTCTACCTCGTCCCGAAAGAAAAATCCTGCCATGTCCACGACTTCTGTGAGTCTTTTAGTCCGGGTTTGGATTGCTCCCGCTACCATTAGCAGGATCTCATCAGTTGGTGAATATCCGGCTTTCTCAAACCAGGGTCTAATTCGGGCTGCAAAATCACTCTGTTCCAGGGCTCGAATATGCAAACCATTAAAGTGGTCCAGTTTACTAAAATTAATAGCGGCTGGAGAAGGATTCAATTTTTCCAGGCTAAACTTCTCAATCAGGTCACCTAAAGTAAAAAACTCAGTTTTATCGTCGTAACTCCAGCCCATCAGGGCGATCCAGTTAATGACAGCCTCGGGTATATAACCAAGTTCACCCATGTCTTTAACAAAGATCGGCAAACCCTGTTCACGAGCCAGTTCATTATCCCTTTTGCTCATCTTGCCTTTGCCATCGGGTTTCAGGAACACAGATAGGTGCACCCAGGCCGGCTCCTTCCAACCCAAAGCCCTGTAAATCAGGACATGGATTGGAAATGTTGGCAGCCATTCAGACCCACGGATGACATGGGTGATGTTCATCAGGTAATCATCCACCATGGACGCCAGGTGGTATACCGCAATTCCATCCGATTTAATCAGCACCATGTCGTCGAGTGTGCTGTTTTCCACGGTGATATCTCCCCTCAATAAATCGGTGCAGGTTGTCCTGCCAGTCTTGGGGGTTTTTAGACGAATTACATGTGATTCGCCGGCTTCGACCTTTTGAGAGGCTTGTTCCGCTGTTAGAGATCTACAGGTGCCATCATAATGGGGATTTTGATTGTTCTTAAGCTGATCTTCCCTGACCTGAGATAATTTTTCAGCTGAACAGAAACAGTGATAAGCATGACCGGATTCAATTAGCAGTGAGGCATGATCCTGATAAATCTGAACGCGCTGGGACTGCCTGTAGGGGGCATAATCGCCGCCCTGTTTGGGTCCCTCATCAGGTAGGGTGCCCATCCATTCCAACGCCCCATTAAAGTCAGCCTCAGCTTCTTCCTGGTATCTTTTCTGATCGGTATCTTCAATGCGCAGCACAAAAGAGCCTCCGGTTTGTCTAGCTAGCAAATAGTCGTATAAAGCTGTTCTTGCTGAGCCAATGTGCATGTAACCGGTCGGGGAGGGCGCAAATCGAACGCGGACAGGGGGGTGATTGGATGCCATATATCCTTCTTAATGTATGAAATTGGGTAATTATTGTACCAGACCTAAAATTCCAGGTCTTTATGCCTGAGAACAACACTTTCAACAAGGCCGATGACGATGAACAGGGTTATCAGGGAACTTCCACCATAGCTTACAAAAGGCAATGTCAGACCGGTGACCGGCAGTAGTTTTAAATTCATCCCCACATTAACGATGGTTTGAAAACCTATTAAGGTGGCAGCGCCGTAGGCAATTAATGCCCCGAAGGTATCACTTGACAATCGGGCAGCTCTCAAACAGCGGGCTATGATAAAGGCCAGGATGGCAATTACCATTGCAGCCCCAACAAATCCAAATTCCTCAGAAAGGGCTGAAAAAATGAAGTCCGAATGACGGACCTTTAAGAATCTGAGCTGCACCTGGGTGCCGCTGCCGTAACCCTGCCCAAACCAGCCCCCATCCCCAATGCTGATCAATGCCTGTTGGACGTTGTAATTTGCCCCATATCTGGCAATAGGATCAGGAAATACGAAGTTGATGATCCTGCTCAACTGGTAGGGTTTAATTAGACCAGTGGTAGCGGCTGGATCATAATTTAACAATAGCAGAGGCACGCCGATTCCAAGGACAACTGCACCTGCTCCACCTGCGATAAGGAGCATTTTAATATCCAGGCCGCTAGCCCATACAAGCGCAAACCATAAGACCAGAATAACAATGGATGTGCTTAAGTCCGGCTGCAGGAAAATCCAGATCACAATCATAAACGTTATTGCCAGACTTCGAATTACAATCTGGGGTTTTTTGATCTTGTCGATGTTTTGAGAGAAGAAATTTGCCATGATCAGGATGATGGTGATCTTGGCAAACTCCGAAGGTTGGATCAGGATCGGACCTACAGTAAACCAGCGGGAAGAGCCAAACAGCGCTCCTCCGAAGAGGAATAATAAAGCCAGGGCACCGAAGGTGATCAGGAAAAGAATACTACTGAGAGCTCCCCAATAGCGGTAATCGATCATGGCTGTGATAACCATGATCAGGAGGCCAATTCCCGCGAAGATGATTTGTTTGGTGACGGTATTGGCTTCAACCAATTCGATGTTACCAGCGATCGCGGAGTTGATCATGGTAACACCAAAAATTGTCAGGAAAGCCACGGCGCCGAGCAGCCAAAAATCGAAATAGCGCCAGGAAATTGTACGCATAAATTAATATTTACGGCTAACAGGACCTGCAATTGGAATATCTGCGATCAACCTCTGCTGCCGGCCTTCCTGGGTGATATCAATCTTAATAGATTTTGGATCGATCTGGATGTAGCGGGAAAGGACTTCCAGGAGATCATCCTTTAACTCTTCCAGGGTAGCTGACGACAGATCGGTACGATCGTTTATTAATACCAGGCGCAGGCGGTCTTTGGCTTTCTCAGCACTGCTCGGTTCTTTTGTAAATATCCTGTTAATGAAATTGACCATGCCGTTAATCTCCTGATCCAAATACGCTTGATATCCGATTGAAAAAACCACTGCCTTTATCAAGATCCAGCAAGGGTACCTCTTCTCCTAACATCCTCCGGGATATATTCTGGTAGGCCTGGCCAGCCAGGCTTTTATCATCCATGGATATTGGTAAACCCTGGTTGGTGCTGATGATCACTTTTTTGTCCTCCGGGATGATACCAAGCAAATGGATGGCCAGTAAATCCACCACGTCATCAGCTGAAAGCATGTTATTTTGTTTGACCATTTCAAGGTTAAGGCGATTTATCAGCAGCTTGGGTGTACCTTTTTCCTCGGCTTCAACAATGCCGATGATACGGTCAGCATCACGGACTGCCGAAACTTCAGGGTTGGTAATAACAATCACCTGGTCTGCTGGAGCAATTGCGTTTTTAAATCCCCGCTCGATTCCGGCTGGCGAGTCAACGATAACCCAATCCATGTCCTGGCGGAGTTCGTTGCATAGCCTGATCATATCCGAGGGAGAAACGGCTGTTTTATCTCGAGTCTGGGCTGATGGTATCAGATACAAACCTGGAATATGTTTATCCTTGATCATGGCTTGATTTAACCGGCAGCGTCCTTCAACAGCATCCACAAGGTCATATACTATCCGGTTTTCTAAACCCATGACAACATCCAGATTCCTTAATCCAATATCAGCGTCAATGCAAACCACTTTTTGCCCTCTGCTGGCCAGCGCGGCTCCGATATTGGCTGTGGCGGTAGTTTTTCCAACTCCACCTTTGCCGGAAGTGATTGTGATAACTTTAGCACTCATACCTGTTTCCTGCACCTTTTATTTATTGAATTTGAACCAATCCTGAGCAATGACCTGACCATCTTCCAGGCGGGCGATTTCAGGACGGGCTTTGCCTTTCCTGGGGGGAGATATGCTAATTTTGTCGGCGATTCGCAGTTGAGTTGGGGAGAGATCCAGCGAACAAACAACTGCATCAGTATCTCCGGCAGCTCCTGCATGAACCACTCCGCGCAATTTTCCCCAAACTATGATGTTCCCTACGGCTATCAGCTCGGCTCCTGGGTTAACATCACCCAGAACGATAATATGTCCTGGATGTTTGACTTTATGACCGGATCGTAAAGTTCGTTTTAAGAATACTGCTTCTTCTCCATTAAGAACGGTATTGATTGGTAATTTGTCAGGCGCTGGTGAGCTCTGATCCACTTTGATCGCTATACCAAGGTCCTGAGAAGCTCGGTCTGTGACCAGGGATGTGCTCAAAACAGCCCAGAGTTTGATTTTTCTATCGGATAAAAAGCCCCGTAAATCAGCCAGTTCAGGAGATTTCAAAGCCCGGTCCCCGATGTCGATTACCAGTTTAGCCCCATCAAAGAAGTCTAGATTCTGGTCGATATGAGAAAGGACAGCTTCCTGTTGGGTAATCCACTCCCCACCTTTTACCTCAATCAAAATTCCGTTTTTAATGCCTTTAATCTCGATTTCCTGGGCTTTCATAGTCAAAAACTCCGTCATTAAAACTGAAAAAAACCGGTTTTTCAATCCCTCAAATTATAGCATGAGACTCAGGGTAAACTTGCCCGGCTGTCGATGCTCTTTAATTCGAAGTAAACCTCAATGGTTCGGCGTACGATTGGACCAGCTACACTGGCTCCCTCACCTCCATTGTAGGCAAAAGCGACCACCACAATCTCCGGATTATCGTAAGGGGCATAGGCAAGGGTCCAGGCATGGGAGGGCCAGCGTCCAGGTATGCAGAGTCCTTTTTCATTGGCAAAAGTGTCACAGTATTCTGCGGTCCCGGTTTTTCCGGCAACTGCTATACTAGTATTCTCAAAGATCTCCTCCAGGGTTCCGCCAGTCACTGCCGCCCGCATTCCTTCCTGGATTTTATAAATTACCCAGGGTTCAACAGTAGTTTTTTCCCCTGTCAATTTGGCCTCACAACCTCCTGCGCTGGTGGGATCGCTGTAGATATCAATAATTGGATCAACAGTGATATCCCACTTCATAACTGGTTCAAAGGGAAGTATAACTTCGCCTTCGGCATCTGTTATTTTACCGATAACTGTAGGCTGCATTAATTTGCCATCGTTAGCAATTGTCGCAGCAGAGACCAGGATCTGAAGAGGTGTAGCGGTGACAAAACCCTGGCCAACACTGGTAATGTAAGTATCGCCGGTCGACCAGTTTTCACCATGAGCGATACGTTTCCATTTTGGGTCGGGGACGATGCCATCGGCTTCATCTGGCAGTTCAATCCCCAGGTAATCACCGTAACCCAGGGCACGGGCATATGTTCCCAGGCGGCAGATCCCCAGTCCTTCTGGGACTTCTCCAGGTATTCCGGTCCCCAGTTCTTCAGCGTCGCCGCCGCCGAGTTGATAAAAATAGACATTGCTGGAATTAGAAAATCCGCCGATAAAATCCAGCTCACCAAATCCTTCTTCTTTCCAATCGACATAGGTTCTACTGTTCCCGGGATCATTAGGAGTATATTTATTGGCCAATTGAATTTCTGGTGGTGTGGTGATGACCTGTTCGGGAGTAACCACTCCCTCATTGAGGGCTCCCAGTGCGGTAGCTAATTTAAATACTGAACCAGCCGGAAGTTCAGCTCCTACTGCCTGGTTCACGAGGGGGTTTCTGACATCTGCATTCAGCTGCTGATAATAATAAGCTGGAATAATCCTTGCCATACGATTGTTTTCGTAGGTTGGATAGGAAACCATGGCCAGGATTTCCCCGGTCTGGGGATTCATGGCAATGACCACTCCGCTGGTGATGCGCAGTTCCCCAAAATATGCATTCCAGTCCCCGAGTTCATCCAGCAAGATGGATTCAGCAGCCTGCTGCAGCCGGGTATCCAGAGTGGTATAGATATTTTGCCCCGCCAGGGGTGGGATAACGGGAACAGCGTCCCGGATGATCTGGCCGCCGACGTCAACTTCAACAACTCGTTTTCCAGGTTTGCCTGAAAGAATTGATTCAAAAAACCGTTCCAAGCCGGCATAACCTATCTTGTCCCGATTGGATACAAATCCCCGGTCAGTGTAATAAGTCTCTTCGATGCTGGAAATTGGCCCTAAAAAACCAATGATACTGGCAGTAAGGGACCCGGTGGGGTAATCGCGGACTGTTTCAATTTCCAGTGAAATTCCAGGCCAGTCCATGGTTTTTTCCTGAATGATCCTGGCTTCGGTTACAGGGATGTTGCAGACGATCTTAACATCCCGGAAAGGAGCGCTTAATTCTCCATATTCGATGACCTGGCTGATGCCGTGATCAGACACGCAAGGCACAAATGGGTTTTCGGGTGTAATTTCTCCCCGAGAAATTGGAACATCTATGTATTCAGCCAACGACCTGATGATATTTTGGATGGATCCCTCATCATCAGGCAGGTATGCGGCAGTGACCACAACGTTGTATGAGGCAACATTGCGGGCCAAGACTATAGCGTTGCGATCAAAGATTACTCCCCTGGTAGGTGCCAGGCTAATTTCACGAAGACGATTTTCCAACGCCTGGGCTACCCAGGTTTCTCCGTTAATGATCTGAACGGAAATAAGGCGGAAAATAAATATCAAAAAGATCAGCCCGATAACTCCCGCAAAACTGAGAATCCGGACGTTTGTGACCTTATTTTGGGATGAAATAGGTGAATTTAACATAATTTATTCAACTGGATTAAACTGTTCGATGACATCCCGGGTAAGAATGAATATTGGCAGTGATAACATAAAATTCAAAATGATGCTTGGCATGGTAACAGCCTGAAGAGTAGTTACGAATGGCAAACTGGCACCTTGGAAGAGCAGGCTCAGGTAGGTGATGCCGTGGCTGAGAATCGTGCCTGCCAGGACTACCAACAGCTGCATTAAGAAAGAAAAACGCCAAATTCTATCCCTTAGAATTAATGCCAGCCCGGTAGCGATTAAGTAACTGATTGTGAATATTCCAAAAGGCAGCCCGGAAAAGAAGTCAACAAATAAACCGCCCACAAGGCTCCACTGCCAGGAATCTGTAACAGTTTTTTGCAGAGCGATTGCTATCAGCACAACCAGTACCAGGTCTGCTGTCCCGCGATTTAATGGCAATCTGCTGATAACTGCAGACTGAATAATTGTTAATATACCAAGCACCGGGATACTTAAGATTACTGACATGAATCGCCTCTGGATTTTTTCAGGGTGTTCCAGGTCCTGGGACAAGTGGGCTGATATCGATCGGCTCAAAATTGGTTATTACCAGGACAATGGTTAAGTCACTGAAATCTGTCACGGGCTGGACGGAAGCGCTTTGGAAGAGGGCATTTTCAAAACTTCTTACACTGGTCACCTGTCCAACTATGATATTGGCGGGATAATTTCCGCCCAAACCTGAGGTGAGGATCAAGTTGCCGGGATTAACATCCGCATCCTGGTGTATCTGTATCAGGGTAATATCACCTGTTATTGATCCAGCCAGGACAGCGGCGCTCCGCGAAGGTTCAATGCGGACATTTATTTTAGTTACTGGATCGGTCACCAGGCTGACTCGGGCTCCGCTTGCTGTCACCTGTACAATCCGCCCTGCCAGACCGTTTTGGGTTACTACTGGCATACCGCGCTTTAATCCATCATCAGATCCCCGGTTGATAATGATATAGTTCAGAAAAGGACTGGGGTCCCGGCCGATCACCGCTGCTCCGATGTACCGATGTTCAGGATTCGCTCTGGCAAATTCCAGCAGGGCAGACAATATTTCATATTCCACCAATTGCTGTTGTAGTTCGACTATCTGAGCCTGCATACGGGCGTTTTCAGCTTCTAATTCTGTGTTTTGCTGGCGTATTTCCCGGATATCCTGGGATGCTGATATAAAATTTTCAACTCCCTGGTACTGGCTGGAAACCCAGGTTTGAATAGATGTGATGGGTGATACCACCAGTCTCGATAGAGTGGTAAAGACTCCACTGAAAGCCAGGATGAGAATGCCAATTGCTACCAGGCTGAGTGCTATGATTTGAAGTGATCTTGGGAATCTTGTATTCATTCTTTAAGAATGTTATCTACCTGAATTTATATTGAGTGGATATAATCCGCTGCCCCGGGATAATACAACATGAGTGGACTATGATAATAATTGATGATGTATCAGGGGAAAGGGGGGGTTTAATATCGGGGATTTTTAATCTCTTTGAGCACTTTTGCGCTCCAAGCCGACAAATAAACCCTTCCATTTATCCATATCTTCCAGGACAACACCGGTGCCCCGGGCCACACAGCTGATTGGGTCTTCAGCCAGCCAGGCGCGGATCTTCAGTTCTTCGGTTAAGCGCTTATCCAGACCTTGCAGCAATGATCCGCCTCCTGCCAGGCAGACGCCATTGTCCATTAGGTCAGAGAGAATTTCCGGAGGGGTTTCATCAAGAGCATCCCGGACAGTATCAATAATTGTTTGTACAGAGTCTGAGATAGCATCCCGAAGCTCAATAGATGAAATTTCAATCGAATCCGGAAGCCCGGTGACAAGATTTCTTCCCCGCAGGATCATAGTCTTTTCTTCGGGAAGAGGGAATGCTGAACCTAGCTTAATTTTGGCTTCTTCAGCCAATCTTTGTCCAATTAAAATGTTGTATTTATTACGAATGTATTGGATGATGTCTTCATCCAACTCATCACCGGCAACCCGTAAGGATCGGGAGGAAACTACTCCTCCCATGGTCATGATCGCAACCTCTGAGGTACCGCCACCGATATCAACGATCATACTGCCGACAACTTCATCAATGGGCAGTCCCGCTCCAAGAGCAGCCGCTACAGGTTCTTCAATTAAATAGGTATGGCGGGATCCGGCAGCCATGGCTGCATCGTAAACGGCTCGTTTTTCCACTTCAGTTACACCGGCGGGAATGCCAATCACTACCCGCGGTCGTGGTACAGGAACAACACTCTGCTGATGGGCTCGGGCGATAAAATATTCCAGCATTGCCTGGGTGATCTCAAACTCGGAAATCACACCATCTCTCAGTGGGCGCAGGGTAATAATATCGGCCGGTGTGCGGCCGATCATTTCTTTTGCTGCTGCGCCAATCGCAATTGGTTCCCGGGTACGTTTATTGATCGCAACCCAGGAAGGTTCTTGAATGACAATGCCTTTTCCCCTGACATTTACAAGGGTATTTGCAGTCCCTAAATCAATTCCGATATCTAAAGAAAAATATCCCAACAGCCAATCGAAGGGAGAAAAAGCCACTACGTACTCCTTTTTTCTAACAGCTAGATTATACCAGCTTTGATTTAATCTGTACTGCTGTGCAGAAGGGCAGAAATCGAGTGGTTTTCGGAAAAAAAGACCCATTTTAAAAGAGAAAACCATAGGAAAATCTCAATTATTTTATTGCTTGTTGAATCCAAGTTACTAATTAAAGGGTGTCAAAGCATTTAGCGAGATTTCCCTGAAAACGCAGACCGGAATGCTTTTATGTATAATAAAAATTATGAATAATCATTCGGGAGGACTCCCATGGCAAAGAACCCACTAAAAATTGATCTGACCCAAATCCTGACCTTTCCATTTCAGGATCAAGACTGGCTGAAAAAATTCCTGATAACCAGCCTGCTGGTCTTTTTTAGTTTTATCCCGGTAATCCCGATAGTTCTGCTGCTCGGATATACTGCTGAAATAATCAGAAGAATTGCCATGGATCACGAGTCCCCATCTTTACCAGAATGGGATGATTTAAGCTCTTATTTCAATGAGGGAATCCGGCTTTTTGGTGTGGGAGCAGTTTATATGTTCCCGGCAACCCTGTTGTTTGTTATTGGATATGTGGGGATGTTTGTTCAGGTTTTGTTTATTGAAAGCGGAGTTATGTCCGAAACTGAAGCAATTGGTTTAATGCTAGTTGCTTATATGATTGGATTTGGCATGATGGGCATAGGCGTGATGGTATCTATCCTTACGGGATTGATCCTTCCTATCGCGGGAACCCATGCAGTTGTTTCGAGAGATCTTAAGTCAGCCTTTAAGTTTAAGGAACTCTGGTCCTTATTTAGGGCTAACTGGGGAGGTTTTGTAATTGTATTTTTAATCCTGATCGGCGCAGCTGTGGTTTTATATTGCGGGGCATATTTCCTGGCTGCCACAGTTATCTTATGCTGTTTATACCCCTTTGCGCTGTGTTTTATATCAGCATACCTGCTATTGATCGGAGCTGGTTTTTTTGGTAATGCTTACCAGACAGCCAGCGTATATTTATTGAAGTAAATCTTTTCTATATTTTCAATATATAACCAGTGGCTATCCATCCGATAGCCGCTGGTTATTTTTTTATTCACCCCTCTTGAATATAATTTGAGAGAATTGTATAGTGAAAGAAAGTTGTCATCATTGGCAAGCCAGTGGTTTATTGGAAATCAGGGGGAATTTCGGAGGATTGATGTTTATAAGAGGGGGAAAACAAAGTGGGTTTTACCTGGCCCTGCTGTTAACCATCGGAATGATTGTGTTCCAAATCGCTTGCAATCGAAAACCGGAGCATCTTTCAATCTGTGAAATCCAGGGCAAAGAATCTTTATCTCCTTACCTGGGTTCTACAGTCCATGTTGAAGGTATTATCAGTGCCGATTTTGGGGACCAAAATCCCCCCGGTTTTTATCTAGTAGGTAATTGCCCAGAAAATGGAAATTCCAGGGGTATCTGGATCACGCTGGATGATAAAGTGGAATGGATCCACCTGGGAGATGAAATCCGTCTGGAAGGTTTGGTTGAAGAGCGCAACCTGGAAACCATGATAAACACCAGGGCAGATTCTATCGAAATTATTTCTCTTTCCAATCCGATTTCTGATCCAATTAATCTGGCAGATATTTATAATCTTGACCCCCTGTCCTTCAGTTATGAAGACTGGGAAGGGGAGCTCGTCTATCTGCCCGGCAGCACTGTGCTCATTAATGAGGATGAAGATGATTTGTTGATATGCCCGATATTTATTGAAAGTTATTTCCCGGAACATATATGCAATTTAGGGCAAAGTTATTATCTTAGCTTAAGAGTCTCACTGAAACATCCAGGGCTTAGATCGGCAGCTGTGGGGGATCAGGTCCTTTTCATTAAGGGTATCTTAAAACAGGGACCAAAGGGATATTTTATTCAGATATTGGATCCTGCCGCAATTCGTCTCCAATTACAATATATATCATCCTCCAGCTTGATAACGGTTAACTTGGATCAAGAATCGGAAGGAACTCCCTTTGATATTGGCACTAAAACCCTGCAATTAACAACCCAGGACCCAACAAACGCGGTGATGCCAATTTCAACCGCAACCCGGGTCCCAAGCCCGACATATTATCCTGTCAATTTGTTATTAACGGAAATCCACCCTAACCCGGAGGGAGAAGAACCGGAGTTGGAGTGGGTTGAAATATACAATCCAGAAAATTTTGGGATACCTCTGACAGGTGTAAAGCTGGGAGATGAGGAATCACCAGATGGGAATGAAGGCACCCTACGATTTCCGGATGGATATTATATAGAAGCTGGAGAAGTGCTGGTGATTGCAAATGACGGGTCCGCTTTTCTTGCCTGGTATGGTTTTTTACCGGACTTTGAAATGTATGCCAGCGACAATCGAGTACCTGAGATGCTTCCTTATTCAGGATGGGGGAGAAATAAGATCCAGTTCAGCAATAGCGGTGATGAAGTTTTGCTGATTGATCCCTGGGATCAGGTAATTGACCAGTTGGCTTATGGCAAATCAACCTGGGGAGGATTTGCGCCTTCGGCCGACGCTCCCCGCGAGGGACACAGCTTGGAAAGATATCCTCCTGAGCGGGATAGGGATCTTGCCGGGGATTGGAGGGAAGGTCAGGTACCATCACCAGGCTGGCTGGATCGCAGTCCGCCGACATCTGAGGCCAGCTTGACATTTTCCCCATCTCCCAGTCTAACGCTCACTCCATCACCCAGTTTGACGCCGACTCCATCTCCCGGCTTGGATCCCAGCAATACCCCTTCTGTAACTATTCAACCCCCTCTAACGCCAACAGCAGAGATGGCTCCCAGCTGGACTCCCGCAGGGACATTGCCTTTCACTATTCCACCCTCGGAAACCTATCATCAAACCGTCATTCCCAGCTTTACGGCCTCCCTGTTGGCATCTTCGACTCCAACCTTAATACCGGCAACTCTCCATACTCCAACGTCAACCATTTCCCCGATTTCTCCCAGCGCAACTGAAATATTGAGTCCAACCATAACAATAATGGTTTCAGAGACATCAATCCCGGTTTTGAGCGGAACTCCAACACTTAATCCCGAAGTTACCGCTACACTTCCCCTATCTCAAACAATAACTCAGACCATTATTCCCACATTAGAAAATAATCTAGTTCACTTGGTGATCAATGAAATTCATGCTGATCCGCATCCCTTACTGGGAGATGCCAATAATGATGGAGAAGTGCACAGTGATAATGACGAGTTTCTAGAGTTAGTTAATGTGGGGGAGCAGAGCCTGGAGCTGGGTGGATGGCAGATCAGGGATTTGATCATGACTCGCTTCGTTTTTCCCGAAGGAACCACATTGAATGGAGGATGTGGACTTGTGATATTCGGGGGAGAGGTCTCTGTTGCCCTGATAGAAGGCAGCCAGGTATTTAGCGCTGGGTCCCTAGCTTTAAATAACAATGGAGACACTATCTATCTGCTTGATCAAGAGCATACTATTCAGATGACCCTCAGTTATGGATTGGAAGGCGGTAAGAATCAATCCCTGACCCTTTTCCCTGACCTGGCTGGACATCTTCCATATAACCTTCACAGTGAAATTATTGAAGCGGATGGTCGATTATTTTCTCCAGGAACTCGGGTGAATGGAGAAGTATTCGGGGATTGTCCCTGATTCTCTTGTTAATAATAAAAGAGCCGCTCCAGATTGGAAGCGGCTCTAGATGAGGAGGGTGAAGCGTTCCCTCGAAATCCCAAATCACATCTGCCGGATCACCAGGACAACACTGCCTTGAATTTCCAGATCAGTGGATGAATCCACGTATATGGGATCCATGGTTGGGTTGGCAGGTTGAAGCCGAACACGATCGCCTTCATGATAAAAGTGCTTCAGGGTGGTTTCGTTCTGGTCTTTGAGGCGGACAGCAACCATTTCCCCGTTTTTGGCTTCCCGAGTGGGTTTCATGATGATCACATCGCCATCATTGACCAGGGCATCAATCATGGAATCGCCTTCTACTTCAAGTGCAAATAAATTTTCCTTCTGCATGTTAAAGGGTATAAGGGATTCTGGAATATCGATGTTGGTTTCGGCATCAAATAATCCAAAATCTGTTTCAGGTATGGGCACAGGTTCACTGGCGACAATCCTGCCCACGATCGGGATGGTCAGCGAATTGGATATTTCCTGAATAGCCTGTTTGACATTGCCAAGCACTTGATCAACTTTTTCCTGGGCTGAGGCTTTGATTTGCAGACTGCGGGAGATATTCTCACTGCGTTCAATATAGCCCATCTCTTCTAGCTGCTCAAGATAGTAGTTCACCATCGATGTTGAGGTGATGTCCGTTCGGGCGCAGATCTCCCGGTAGGAGGGGGCGAAACCGTTTTTGGCGGTGTACTCCTGGATAACACCCAGGACCTGTTTGTGCCGTTCTTTTAGTTGTTTCCGGGCTTTCGGAGCCATAGGCTGACCTCCAGGGACCAAGATAAAAAAAGTAGAAAATTTGTGCTAGTCAGGATTATACACGAACACTTGTTCTGTGTCAAGCAATTATAAACCACTAAATGAAGAGAAGTTTATAAAAATAATGAATAATTCGTTTTCCTTGAAATGGTCTTTATGGCTGGAATGAGATATAATTTTTTTCTATAAAGATAATGATTTACTGCAGGTAAATTTGTTTCAATATTCGGCTAACATATCAATTTCTAGCCGCGATAACGGGAGGGCAAATTGGCGAAGAAAACATCCGCAGGAAATCACGGACCTGGAATTCGTTCCGATTGTTTTGCTACTCTGGAGATCAAGTCCAGCGGGGGAATCAAGATCAACCTATCTAGCAAAGTAGAAGCCCTGTTCAAAGAATCCATACATAAACTTGCTGAAGATATTCTGGATCATTACCAGGTGAAAGACGCTTTTCTGGAGATCAACGATCGGGGAGCTTTGCCCTTCGTTCTGGCGGCTAGAATCGAGACCACTGTTAAAGGCTGCCTGGAGACTGAGGAAGAGTATTTGCTGGATATCATCCCTGAAAACCAATCTCAAACAACCCGTGATCAAACTCGCCGATCCAGGTTGTACCTTCCGGGCAATACTCCTAAATTGATGCTCAATGCCGGTATCCATCAACCGGATGGGATCATTTTGGATCTAGAAGACTCGGTCGCGGTTGATAAAAAAGCCGAAGCCCGCTTGGTGGTGCGAAATGCTTTAAGAGGTGTGAACTTTTATGGGGCTGAGCGCATGGTTCGGGTTAACCAGCTGCCTCATGGTTTGGAAGACTTGAATTACATAGTTCCCCATCATGTTAATTTGATCCTGCTGCCAAAATGTGAATCTGCTGATCAGGTGAATCAGGTTGATCAACGAATAAGCCAGATTCTAGATGACCGGGGTTTGGTCTACCCGGTTTTTATTATGCCCATTATCGAAAGCGCCCTGGGTGTGGTGAAAGCTTTTGAGATTGCATCTGCCTCCGATCGAGTAGCTGCCCTGGCAATTGGATTGGAAGATTATACGGCGGATCTGGGCGCTGCCAGGACCAGGGAAGGTAAGGAAAGTTTTTATGCCCGGGCTCAGCTGGTCAATGCGGCCAAAGCTGCCGGTATCCAGGCAATTGATTCTGTATTTTCTGATGTGGCTGATATGGATGGGTTAAAGAATGTCGTGCTGGAATCCAAATCACTGGGATTTGACGGTATGGGCTGTATCCATCCTCGCCAGATCAGGGTTATCCATGAAGCCTTTGCCCCCACAGCATTAGAGATCACCAAAGCCAGAAAGATTGTTTTAGCTTTTGATGATGCCACTGCCAAAGGGTTGGGTGTGGTTTCCCTGGGATCCAAGATGATTGATCCGCCGGTGGTCAAACGAGCCCAAAAAACCATCGATCTGGCCTTAAAATCAGGTTTGCTTCCTGAAAATTGGAAGAAGCTCACTGAGGAATAAAAGCTTATAAAGGAAAGCTGACTGGAGATGATATGGCAACAAAATTCGTAAAGAACGCTGTGGGACGCCTAATACCAGAAAAGATCAACGGCAAACCGGTGATCCCATTCCAGGGTGTGCATGCCTATAAAACCGAAGGCAAACGTTATGCGCCCCTCCTTCCCAGCTGCGCTGATTATCCCAAGGACGGGAATAAACTTGTAAAAGATTTAAAGACAGCCCTAAGAAATGCCGGGTTAAAAGATGGCATGACCATATCCACTCACCATCACTTCCGCAATGGTGACCTGGTTGCAAACCAGATATTTAAGATTGCCTCGGCTTTGGGTGTGAAGGATCTGGTCTGGTTCCCATCTGCTAGCTTTCCCTGCCATGAACCCATCATCGAATACCTGGAAGATGGGACTATACATCATATAGAAGGCAGTATGAACGGACCCTTGGGCAGATTTGCTTCCCTGGGAAAGATGAAAGGAGCGGGAGTATTGAGGTCACACGGCGGCCGCTATCAGGCTGTACAAGATGGCGAAGTAGTGATCGATATAGCTGTGATCGCCGCTCCAACTGCTGACCAATTTGGAAATGCCAACGGTGTGACAGGGGATTCTGCCTGCGGTTTGCTTGGTTTTGCCCTGGTGGATTCACAATATGCTCATAAAGTCATAGTGGCGACTGATAACCTGGTTCCCTTTCCCTGCATTCCATGGCAGATCCAGGGAAATTACGTTGATTATGTGGTGGAAATAGACCAGATCGGAATCCCAGAAAAAATCGTATCAGGCACCACCCAAATCACCCGCAGCCCGGATAGGCTCTTTATTGCTGAATTAACTGCCAAGTTTTGTGATGATGTAGGAATTATTCAGGAGGGATTTTCTTTTCAGGCCGGTGCTGGCGGGACCTCACTTGCAATCGGTAATTATTTTGGGGAGATCATGCGCAAAAAGGGCATTAAAGCCCGCTTTGTCCGGGGCGGCAGCAATCAATACCTGGTGGATATGCTTGAAGAAGGTCTGGTAGAGTACATTCTGGACGGCCAGACCTTTGATCTGGCTGGAGTGCGTTCCATGAGGGAGAATCCCAACCACGTCAACACCAGCCCTTTCACCAGCTATAACTATCACGGCAAAGGAAATTTCGCCGGCCTGGTGGATGTGGTTATCCTGGGAGCAACCGAAGTTGATGTGGATTTTAACGCTAATGTGGTTACCCACTCCGATGGTTTGCTGCTGCACGGCATTGGCGGCTGGCAGAACTGCCTGTTTAGTAAGACAGTCATCCTGCCTATACCGTTGTTTCGGGACCGGATTCCCATCATCAGGGATGAGGTCACCACAATCTGCGGTCCCGGAGAATTGATAGATGTGGTTGTCACCGAAAGAGGCATCGCCATTAATCCCTTGCGAAAAGATTTGATTGACAAGACTAAGAATTCCAATTTGCCAATTAAATCTATCCAGGAGCTCAAAGCTGATGCTGAAGCCATCTGTGGAGTTCCTGAACACATTGAATTTGGTGAGCGGGTGATTGCCGCTATCAATTGGGTGGACGGCACGGTTATAGATGTGGTCAGGCAGGTTATTGAATAAAGGAAAAATATGAATATTCGTGAACTCTGGCCGGAATTGGCCTGGATCGATGATCAGAAGCTACGGGAGGCTACCACCAAAACCTGGGAACTGGCTCTGGAACGGGGTGTTTTATCTCCTGAGGACTTGAACCGCATCCCGTTCACATTACTGGCAGGACCGGACTTGCAGGTCAGTTTTATGGCTCATAAACGCTGCGTGGTCCATGTCGCCAGGGAAAGTGCTTTGAAAATGATCGACTTTTTTGGGGACGAGCTGCCCATTAATCTTGATGTGGTCATTGCCGGAGCTATCCTGGCTGATGTCGGCAAACTGCTCGAGTATGAACTCGACCAGGGTGGTAAATCATATCAAGGAACCTACGGCAAATACCTGCGCCATCCCTTCTCCGGGGTATCCCTGGCGGAACTTTGTGATGTGCCTCCGGAAGTCTGCCATATCATTGCTGCTCATGCTGGTGAAGGCAATCTGGTGAAAAGATCTACAGAAGCTTATATAGTCCATCATGCTGATTTTATGACTTTCCTGCCTTTCAAGAGCAGACTGGAAGTTTAATAATAATCTAGCTATCGATAATAGAACTACCAGGATATATATGTCACAAACATTTGCAGAAAAAATATTAGCCAAAAAAGCCGGAATAAAGACCACAGTACCCGGTCAAATTGTTGAGATCACTCCCGATGTGGCTTTGTCTCATGATAATACTGCCCCGATTTTTGGAATTTTCCAGCGGATGGGGGGCGACCGGGTTTTTAATCCGGATCTGCAGGCAATTTTTCTGGATCATGCCGCCCCGGCACCAACAACCAAACACGCTGAAAATCACCGCATTACCCGCGAATTCGTGCGCGACCAGGGGATTAAGAACTTTTTTGATGTTGGCAAAGGCATCTGTCACCAGGTCCTGGTGGAACAAGGACTGGCGCTGCCCGGTGAGATCGTGCTGGGTTCGGATTCACACACACCCCATGCCGGGGTGATGGGAGCCTTCGGGGCCGGGATAGGCAGAACGGAAATGGCATCCATCTGGGCTCTGGGCAGAATCTGGCTCCGTGTGCCAGAGAGTATGAAAATATCAGTGTCCGGAAAGCTGCCAGCCGAGGTAACTTCCAAAGATCTGGCTTTATATGTGATTGGCGAACTCAAATCCGATGGGGGCTTATACATGTCAGTGGAATGGCACGGTGATACAATCCAATCTCTGTCCTTAAGCCAGCGGGCAACCCTGCCCAATATGATGGCTGAAATGGGTGCCAAAAACTGTTATATCCCTCCGGATCAGAAGGTTTTTGATTATTTGAAAGACCGGGCCCAGAGGGATTATGAAGCGGTTTTTCCTGATGAGGAAGCCGGTTATGCGGTTGAATTGGTCTATGAAGCGGAAAAGCTTGAGCCGATGATTGCTCTACCTCATACAGTGGACAATGTGCTGCCGCTTTCTGAGGTAAGAGGTACGACAATTGACCAGGCCTTCCTGGGCACCTGTACCAACGGACGTTTGGAAGATCTGGCAGCCGCTGCGGAAGTCTTGAAAGGAAAAACAATTGCTCCCGGGAAACGCATGATTGTCATCCCGGCCTCGCAAGAAATTTATCTGGCAGCTCTCCAAGCAGGTTACCTGGAAACATTTATTAAAGCCGGCGCAATAGTTGAAAGCCCTGGCTGTGGCCCCTGCATGGGCAATCATATGGGCGTGCCTGCAGTGGGTGAAGTATCCATCAGTACAGCTAATCGGAATTTCAGGGGCCGGATGGGTACCAAAGAAAGTGATGTTTACCTGGCCAATCCGGCAGTAGTGGCCGCTTCGGCAGTTGCTGGAGTGATTGAGAGCCCGGCAAATTTATAATAAGATTTATGGAGATATTATGGCAGAAATCCAGGGTCGAGTTTGGAAATATGGTGATAATGTCAACACGGATGTGATCTTCCCGGGTAAATATACCTATACTGTCAGTGAACCTTCCGAGATGCCCCAATATGCCCTAGAGGATCTGGATCCCGTTTTCGCTGGTGATGTAAAGCCGGGAGATATTATCGTAGGCGGAACCAACTGGGGCTGTGGGTCCTCCCGGGAGCAGGCAGTAATCTGTCTGAGCGAGGCCAAACTGGGAGCGATCGTCGCCAACTCATTTGCGAGGATCTATTACCGCAACTGCTTAAATAACGCACTTCCAGCCATTGTCTGTCCGGAAGCGGTGAATGCGATCCAGAATGGCGAGCAGGTGACAATCGATCTTGAGAAAGGTACTATCAGCTGCGATGCAGGAGAATTCAGTTTCCCGCCTTTGCCGGAAGCAGTGATGGAAATTTTTAATGCCGGAGGCTTGATCGACTATACCAGAGAGCGCCTGGCTGAATTGAAATAATCTAATGTCCCTATTATTTACAGGAGAGAATTAATCAAATGGCTAAGTATAAAATTGCCTGGATGCCCGGAGATGGAATTGGTCAGGAAGTCATGGAAGCTGCCCGGATCGTGCTGGATAAAATTCAGCTCGATGCCGAATACATTCCAGCCGATATCGGCTGGAAATTTTGGAAAACGGAAGGGGAGGCTCTTCCGGAGCGCACCATGGATCTGCTCAAAACGGTGGACTGCGGTTTGTTTGGCGCTATCACTTCCAAACCCAAAAAGGAAGCCCAGGAGGAATTGATTCCTGAATTGCAGGGTAAAGGGTTGTCCTATAGGAGCCCAATCGTGCGCTTGCGCCAGCAACTCCAGCTATATTATAATCTCAGGCCTTGCAAGGCCTATCCCGGCAACCCTCTCAATTATCGAGATAACATCGATCTGGTCATCTTCCGAGAAAATACCGAAGGGTTGTACAGTGGGGTGGAGTTCCATCCCGTGGAGGATGAATTGCGGGAGATGATGAAAAAATATGCCCCGGCGCTGGGAAATTTTGACGATATCGCTGGTACTGACATGGCCATGACCACCCGGGTAGTGACCATGCGCGGCGCAGACCGGATCATCCGCCGGTCCTTTGAATATGCCCAGGAACACGGTTATCCTACAGTAACCCTGGTGGAAAAACCCAATGTGCTGCGTGAAACCAGCGGGATGATGGTCAGGGTCGCCAGGGAAATCACCAAAGAGTTCCCTGATATCGAACTCTGGGAAACCAATATTGATGCCCAGATGATGTGGATGTTAAAGAATCCAGAGAACTATGGTGTGATGGTCACCGGAAACCTGTTTGGTGACATCCTTTCCGATCTGTCTGCCCAACTTGTTGGCGGCTTGGGATTTGCATCCAGCGGCAACATTGGCGACGATCTGGCAGTCTTTGAACCCACCCACGGCTCGGCTCCCAAGTATGCTGGTAAATATATTGTAAACCCCCTTGCCATGCTGCTGACATCTAAGATGATGCTGGACTGGCTGGGTGAAACCGATAAAGCCCAGGCCTTGGAAGAAGCCATTGCTGGTGTGATCCTGGATGGCAAAGTCCGGACCTATGACATGGGTGGTGACAGCTCAACCATTGATGTTGCCAAGGCCGTGGCTGAACGATTGTAGGAGGTGAATTGATCATTAGAAGGAGTAGTGAATGAGCTCATTAAGCGCGAAAATGTCCCAGTTTGCCCTTGATTTGAAGTACCAGGATATACCTCAGGAATCCATCTGGGAAGCCAAACGATTTTTGCTAGACAGCGTCGGCTGCGCCCTGGCTGCGGTGCATAATGAAGACATGGAAGCCATGTACCGGTTCACCGAAAAACTTGGCGGCATCCCGGAAGCCACTGTAATTGGCCGTGAGTTTAAGACCAATGCGTCCAATGCGGCATTGATGAATTGTTTATTGACCCGGGCGCTGGATTATAACGATATTTACTGGGAGGAGGATCCTTCCCATCCCTCGGACATCATTGGTGCGGCTCTGGCAGCTGCTGAAGTTAATGGAAAGAGCGGAAAGGATGCCTTGTTGGCTATAATCATTGCCTATGAGTTGACCTTGCGCTGGTGCCACGCTGCCCATCCAGGTGTTCGGGAGATCGGCTGGCACCATGCTTCCTTGATCCAGTTCGTCAGTCCATTTGTGGCCGGCAAGATGTACGACCTAGACCTGGAACAAATGATTGCTGCGGCGGGTATCAGCGGAAGCAGCCATTTCACATTAGGCGGGGTGGTTGCTGGGCACCTGACCAATATGAAGAATACTGCAGCTCCGCTGGCCTCCCAGGCCGGAGTGATTGCTGCCATGATGGCAAAAGAAGGATATGAAGGACCGGTAGAGGTTTTCGAAGGCAAAGAAGGATTATTTGAGGTGATTAACAATGTTGAGTGGCGCCCGGAATGGTTGCTGAAAGATCTTGGGGTGGATTTCATGATCACCCAGTGCAGCTATAAAGCTTTCCCGACTGAAGCTCTGACCCATCAACCTATTAGCGCTGCCATGCAAGTCTGCCGGGAAGCAAATCTGAAAGCAGAAGACATCACTGAGATCCTGGTCGAGACTACTGTGCGAGGAGCGGACATCCTTTCCGATCCTAGCAAGTATAAACCCACCACCAAGGAAACCGCTGACCACAGCCTGCCCTATGTGATAGCTGCCGCTGTGGCGGATGGCAACGTACTGCCAGATTCTTTCAGCGATGAGAAACTGAAAGACCCCCGCATCTGGGATCTACTGGGAAAGATCAAGGTCGTGGCAGATCCGGAGATCGATGCTTTATTCCCTGGTGTGAAGCGGGCCAGGGTAACTATTACCGATAAAAACGGCAAGAGCCACACGGCCCAGGTGGATCATGCTAAAGGTTCTCCCCAGAACCCGATGAG
>SDBT01000896.1_pt1 | contig 49927 bp, 79 predicted proteins | sample 2277101 | NCBI WGS metagenome assembly SDBT01 (sample SAMN10404973, study PRJNA504765) | marine sediment metagenome | isolation source: marine sediment core GS10_PC15, 103 cmbsf | place: Arctic Ocean: Southern Knipovich Ridge | collected 2010
TTATCGTCCGGATCTCGGTTGGCATCAAGAGATTCGAGAATAACTTGACTATATTAGGCTGTCTGATCTCTCGCGTCGGGGGCCATCGCAGTCTCAACTCCATATCTTCGTCATGCAGTTCTGCACGTAGCTCGTCCATCTCTGATTGCTCGTGCTGGATTCGTGCTTCCCTGTTAGCGTCTGATTCGTATTTAGCCATTTCCTTCTCCATGCTGTCAGTTACATTGTCGCACGCACCAAGTGTCTACCAACGATCTAAATGAGAAAAATATCGGCGACGGAGCCGAAGGGAAAGCGACTCCGCCACCTACGCCGCCGGGGAAACGGCGATTATCTGCTTTCCTCTGTCGCAGTCTTCGCCGGAGTCTGTGCCGCCATTATCTTTTTGGCGATTTCGTCTGTTTCCGCCGCCGTCGCATGGCAGACACCTGGGTTGTTTGACCCATGGATGTGTATAACGCAAGTCGCACCTGCGGAGGAATGCATAATTCGTGATACCGTATCCGGGTCAATCCATAAACCACTCGCAATTTTCATCATCTTCGCCATTATCTTTCTCCATCTTGATTGTAAGAATGATTGTAAAGTTCGGCAGTTGCCGGGACCAAGGGAAATCGGCCCCAGCAACCACCTCCGGGCATGAACGCTCAAGTTCAATCTGCTTACCCGAGCACGGCTACGAGCCGTGACTCACTGTTGTTTCTGCGCTGCTAGGTGCTTCTTGGCGTCGTCCACCATGTCTATGACTTCTCCGTTTGTCACCCGAATGCCATTGAGTAGTTTTACAAATCCCTCCACATAATCCCTGTCGCTTTTGGGCTCCGGTTCAGGGGGATTGAGAATGATAGCAGGGTGGTCGGGATGGTGGTTTCCTCCCGCAGTAAGGGCTCGCCCTTGGTAAAGATAGCATTCGTGCGTGGCCGGAGCATGGTATCCGATCACTCTACTGCGATACTTGTCTGGAACGTGCTCCAGACGTTCCTTCCCCAGTGTGGCCCATATGGGAGGATCGCAGGGGGTGAGGATATTGAAACAAACCTCACTGCCAGCAGAACACTTCGGCGTAGCCTTGTTGGTTATTGATCCATCGGATCTCAGATACAGCCTGTCCAATGGTATGCTACGATACGGCATGGCGCGATCAATTTCGTACCACTTCCCGTCATTCGGATTGTAAACCTGTAGTTGGTCTGCCATTAGTCTTTCTCCATTCGGATAGTTAAGGGTTCTTTCAAAAGCGGGCATCCGTCGATGTCACAGTCCCTATTGTCACCTTTTGGATGGTGGCAGTCCCAGAAACCGGAGTCGCGACAATATGTTCTCAGGGGGCACTCACCGTAGTATTTCTGCTTTATGACCGCTTCCATTATTCATTACTCCATATCTGTACAGTGAGGGTTTTATGCCGCCCGAAATTCAGCGCGGCCTGGTGTCCATCTTCAAAATAGCAGTCGATCTTGTTCCCCTTGCCCGGCATACGGTCCAAGACCACCACTGGGCGTCCGTCATTGTACCCTGGCACACACATCACGGTTCCTATGGGGATTTGCTTGGGTGCAGCGAGAAAGTGGCTTACAGAGCGTTCTCGGACATCGTACCCGCTGGCGGTGATCCCGTCATTGGCACCAGCACAGCAGATATCGCACGGGGCACAGTACGCGGTGACCTCCATTACCACATCCACCCAACGCCCCGGAATCGGCGGACGAGTCATAACTTCGCCCGCGTCATCCGAGGTTGTTCCGGCGCGATTCCTGTCCTGATGAGAAGGTTCCGCAACCGGGTTTACTCTCAGGGATCGATTGAAGAAAGCAGCGCCAAGCACCAATATCGTCAGTGTGGGGAGTATATATTTACTCATGGGATAGTGCCTCCAGCAGTGCGTTCAGTGCCAGTTCCATTTCATCACAATCAGACGGTATAGCATTTCCAGCCGGGATTAGCATACCTTCCGCCGCCTTCACTATCTGTACCATCTTCAAATAGCAGATAATGTCATCGTCATCCACGCCCGTAAAGCATGGGAAGGATTCGCATTCGCCCGATGCATACGTGGCACATCCCTCGCCTTCGCACATCGGCACGCCGTTTTTGTCTGGGGTTGATTTGATGTCAGTCATCGTACGTCTCCAAATAATCGGTAGACTCGCACGCGGGACACACCTTCTCGTATTCATCCTCTGAATCATCGTCCGGGTGGCCAAGGTGCCTGCCCTTGATTGTCGGTTTGTCGAAGGGTACGCGGAATTTGTAGCCGCATTTGTTGCATTCAAACCTCATTATGCTTCTCCTTTGGCCCGGAGAATAGCGGTAGCACTCATGCCCAGTACATACGCCTCGGTATGCCGTTGTTCGCCCGATCCACAATAAAAGAACCGAAGCTCCTCCAATGCTTTCAGCGTAAACTCGGCAGCAGCGTTGTTGCGAGAGACGGTATTGTGCGCGGTGATAGCCTTGGATTCGATGGGCTTATCGCAAGAGTGGTAGTTGCACCTCCGGCACCACACTAGATAATTATCGTTATCAGCGCGTATGCAATTGCAGTCCCCGCCACATCCCGGCATCGGGCAGGGCAGTATCTCTTGTTCAGCCATCGCTCTGCTCCTCTTCGCTCTTGGGGTTGAGAAGGGACTGAGCCTCGTTCAGTTGCACAAGGGCCGAATGCAGCAAGTCCCAATTTGCCATCACTGGCGGGTGGCTATCCAGCACAACCTCCACCTTGCGGATAATGTCGTCGACCATCACGCTCAAGGTGTCCAGAACGTCCCCTGCTGCGTCCGTGCTGGCCTCGGGGAGTAATTCCGTGCTATCGGGGCCTAAAGCGACAAGTGGTGGCAGGGGCGGTTGTACGGGCTTGTTGACATCGAGGGTGGGAAGGGCGGTTTCCGGGGGCGTCTGGGGTGTCCAGCAGTTGTTTTCGTCGCACCCCAAACACGGAATGCTCGTAGCAGATGTGTTCTTATCCTTGCACGTCGGGCATTTTTTCACTACTGCCGGCACTTCCTCGACCATTTCGTACCGATGGAACTGCTCGGTCGGGAGTCGCTCGTACTTGAAGGTCCCCTTTGGCGCTATGTACCAGTCCCGGTACTTGGGGAGTTGTATCAGGCGGTGCAGTGTTCTCGTTGCTGTTTGCCTAACCAGAATCCCGTGGTGTGCATTTTGTGGTGTTAAAATATTCATTGTTTCCCTTATGTTCGTCAGTCAAGTTTACGCTTTGGGGTAGTGTCCACCCCGTCAGAAACTCACAGTTGGATCACTTTTTTGCATAATTGTACGCCTGAACGTCTCGTTTGTGGCCCGCAGTTCGTTACGCTCGTCCACCAACGCCCCGATTTTCTTAATGGCGTCAATGGGCCGTTCTGCGCCGGTGACTTCATCGAAAGCGGATTTCAGGAGAGCGTTCTCCGCCCGCAGTTCCAAGTACGCAATCGACAGCAGCGTCCCTTCCGTCGACCCGCAGTTGATGCACGGGAAGTCCGCGGCACCAACGACAATCCACCCGCACCCACAAACTCGCTGGAATCGCTTGGATGCCGCCCGCAGTTCCTTGGCGTAGTCCACCATCTCCACGAACCTGTCAGCTAAATCAGGCTGCTCCGCAAGGAATGTACAGCCTTTTTTGTGGCTGGCCGCTTGCGATACTGCCTGTGCCCATCGTTCGTCTGTCATGGTTAGCATGGTGTCTCCTCGGGCTTGTCCGGGCCAATGTGGAAATCGTGATCGCCGCAATCTTCCGGGCAGGGCACTTTGTAGCCCGGCTCACAAGACAGGATGTTCTCCGATAGGCAGCACGGGCCGAGGTCGGACAGGTCACAGCTACATGCTTCACAGTACAGCCCGTCATACCCGAACCGGTCAAGCCACTGCTTCAGTATTTCTTTCACTGTAAGTGTCATGTCAGTCTCCTATGGGTGGGCGGCTACTCGCAGCAGTTGGGATCATACGAGACGTATTCGTATTCAATCTCGGTCCCGGCCTGTACTACCTTGAGGATTTTTAGTTTCGTCCCCAGAGGTTCCCGGTGAAAATCAACCCACCATCGAGCCTGCGATCTTGTGTAGCATGTGTTATGCACAAGCCCCGTCTTGTTCACCACTAGCCACCAATGCGTTCGTTTCTTCTTCATGCCTCATTCCTTCACTCTGGTACTGGGGGGAGGGGCTACTTGACCAGTTCCCATTCTGTAGCGGCGTAAATCCATTTAAGGCCATCAGCAAACGTGGCGACATCGCTGTAGGGGTCGGCTTCGACATCCATGCAGGGTTCAATCTCTATAAACAGCGAGCCTTTAGCCAACAGGCGGACTTCCCATATGCCCTGATCCATCTTCCCATACTTGACTTCTAAGATGGTTCCGTCACTGCACACGAGCATTATACCATGTTTGCTTTCGTCGGTCCCGTAGTGGCTAACCTGGCCGCGCACGTCGCCTTCAAAATAAATGTTATCATCGCTTTGTCCGTAAACTTTCGTACTCATCGTTCTTCTCCTGGTTAGTGTTCAAGGGCGACCGCGGCTACCCGAACATATGCCAAAGAATGTGGATTATGTGAGCTATCCCTACAAGGCAAATCGAAATAGAATTTATGCCTGATGCTTTCATCGTTCATTTCCTTTCAAGGGTTATCTGCTCTGGACGCGGGGCTACCAGCCCATCCGCCTGTCGAGTTCTTCGTGCGCGGCTTCTCGTTCGCCGTCACTGAAAGCAAATTCGAGTTCTCGCACTTCTCGGTTGTACTCTTTCTGCGTCATGGTTCCATCAGCCAATTCTTTGTCGAGGATGTCCATTTCTCTGTCATATTGATCAACCATTAGTTCGCCTTTCTCTATGGTGTGTGGACACGGGGGCGGGGGATGTAGCCCTTCCGTTCTGCATGAAGTTTTTGGTGGCAAGACCGGCATAGCCAACGAACGTCGAGAGGCTTACTGTAATCGTCATGGTGCGCGTCGATCTTATCAGTAGCATTGCACTCCTCGCAGCCACAAGGGATAAGCCGCCCATCCGCCATAGCCTTCGTAGCCTCCCTGTGGGCTTGCGTTGCTTCGCCTCTTCGTTTTCTGTACCCGCGCTGCCACGCGGCAAGTTGTTCCTTGTGCTCCTCACGATATTTTTTGCTGGCCTCACGCCTTTCTTCTCGGTGAGCGGCGTTGTAAGCGCGGCGAGCTACGATCTCTTCAGGGCGATGAAGAAGCTTCCTCGCCAGAGTCGCGGCCCTGTGGCACGATTTACAGTGGGCGCGCAGGCCACCAGGGACACTGGTAGCGTAAAACTCAGAATCATCCCTCGTCTTTTTGCATTTGGTGCATGTTTTCATTTTGCTCTCCTTATCGCGCAACCCATCTTAACCGTGGTATCCACCATCGGCCTGTCTGGTTGCTTGATCCGACGCCGATTCTAAACTGGCAAGGCGGTTGCTTCCACGGACTTGGTTGAGATGGGTTATGCAGGGGTAGGTCACGATGCGCTCCTAGCGACTATGACCGCCACGAATATGCACACAGCCGCCACAAGCAGGGCACTGAAAACACTCACCATCAGGACTTTCACGGTCGTTCTGAGTCTGTGAATTTCCCGACACAATTTCCCGTACTCGCTGTGCATTTGATCGAAGTAGAATATCTTCTCCCGATCCGATAGCTCGTCTATGGGGTATTCACTCATGGGATTCTCCGTAACGGCCACGAGTCGGCAACCCGCTGGATGAAGAACGCTTGGTAGAGAACACCAATGGCGTGACGGGTTGCCGACCTGTGGTCGTAGTTTTCGGGGTCGCATTCTTCATCCATTAGTATCTTAACACTGTACGGGCCTGTTGTCAACGTGATTCTGAAAAAAGTTTACATTCTCCTGTCTGCGTTCTCTGGTACTGGGGGTGGGGGCTAGGCTTCAAGAACCTTCTTGAGCCATTTCGCGGTACTCTCGATGCACAGACCGCCAACCAGTCGCGTCCCTGATTCGCCCATAGGAACCATATCGCTCTCCGGGCGACGGAGTAGGTCATCTACCCGGACCCAATCAAGGCCGGTGTAGCTCGCTGTGTCAGAGAGACGAGGTCGCCACAACGATGTATGGACCTCGATAACTACCATCGCCCAAGAGACGGGCTTGTCGCCTTCGCGTATGGCCGGAGTCTTCCCGTCGAATACCATGCGTGTTGCGGCAGAGAACTGTATCTCGCCCAACTCCTGCATGTCCGCCAGCCCCAGCTTGTGGCTGAAGATCGACTGGACCGCGTAGAGTACCGGGCAATTCCCGGCGCGATCTACAGAATTCAATGGGTCCAGTCCGATGCGAGTGGTAATGGCGCTGTAGAGTTCGGCTGGAACCCTTTGCGTCGGCGTACTCGCAACGTCGGGATGCTGCTGATTCGTTCCGGGCCTGCGAATCCCCAAGAGTATTCGGGAATCGTAGGTAACGACGTCGGTGTCAACAATGACCAATGATACTGCGTAATTCATTTTCTTTCTCCTGGTTAGTGTTCAAGGGACGGGGCTACATCGTGGGTTTCACGACTCGCTCAAGAGCCGCGACGCCGCATAGCGGGCATTCCTTATCGCAAACTCGTGTGCCCTTTTCGATATCCAGAACGCTCCAAGGGTAACCGCAATTCGTGCAGCGGGCTTTGATTCTGTACGTGTTTCCGGGCCTATTATCAGGTTTCACCGTTTCATCTGCCATCGTTCTGTTCCTTTCTCTATGGTGTGCGTGGACAGCACCTATTTACCGTGGCTACCCAGCTTGGCTGATTCGATTAACTCTAAACGCTCTGGTGTCAGGACAGTTGGCTATTGTGAGTCATGCCACATATTGGAGTCGAGGGCTGTGGTCTCGTTGCTCCGGTGTCGATTGTGTGTCCGTCCCTGCCCGTGTTGCATCTTTTACAGGGCACAATCTTAAATCGCGCTTTCGCTTCCTGATTAGTGGGGAGATTGATTCATCCGACCCCGCGACAGGCACATTTCCGGGTTGTACCTTCTTTGCCCTTGGAGCTATGTCTCGTTTATTCATCGGTGGACCCCTTTGCTACACGTTTCTTGAGAGGGCATTTGCTAATATCGCAGTAATACGGTCCACCTGCGACCTTGCAATAGCACTGACCCGCGATTGATTCCATCGAGCAGTCTCCTCGTCCCGCACCAATTTTGGCCACCCTATGGTTTATCGTAGCCGTACTGCCCATGCTCATCCTGCACCCCCAAAGAAGGCTTGATTGAAAAAGGAACGGGCTTCACCTACCCGCTGTGAAAGGCCAAGATACTGTACGGGCTTGTTATCGCCCCGAGACCCTAAGTTACAGCCCCGCGAGGCTGACACCGCATAAAAGGACGCTGGCGTGGCCGGTGAACAAAATGTACCTGATGTCACCGGAGAGGACGCGGGCCATACGTCTATAGGCCCGTGTTTTGAGACGTTTCTACCACGCACGCCAGCACAACAAAGAACTCCGACAGCCTCCGGTGGGATTCGCCCACGGTCACTTACCGTCTGCACCCTCGTCTCAGGCGGACTTACGGCCTGATCGTCAAAGGGGCCAGTTCTCGCGACTGGAACGCGGCTGCTGCCGGATAGGATAATCATGCCTCTCTCCTGAGTCTGGCATGTAAAAGTTTGTGATGGCTCATACACAGCCACCTTACGTCAAGCGGTTTATCGTAATCATCGTGGTGTGCCTGAACGTTCTCTGTCGCGCCGCATACATCGCAAGGCTTTCTGATTAACAGTCCGGCCTGAACAGCGGCGTAAACATCTTTGTGTGTCCTGACCTCTTTGCGATGGGTTTTGTGGTAGTTGCGATACCAGTCCGAAATCTTTTTGGAGTTATTCGCATAGTACTGTCGCCCGACGCTTCTTTTATCCTCTCGACGCCCCATTGCCTTAATCCTGACTTCTTCGCAATGGCATGATTTGCATCTGGCCCGTCGCCCATCAATGCGCCGCCGGTCTTTGTGGTAGCTGTCCAGTGACTTATCTTCCCCGCATTTAGTGCATTTTTTCATTGAACACCCCCATCAAAACGCGCCCGGACGGAATCGAACCGCCTACCATGGCCATCAGATCCAACGGTCTCCAGGATGATGAATCCACGGGCGCAAGAAAAACCCTGCTGAGAAGGAAGCCCGCGAGAGCGTTTTGTCCAAAGCAGGGTTTGTTCGTGAGTGTTAGTGTTCATCTCGCGGGTCCTTCTCATTCGTCACTTCTAAGTATAGCATGGGATCGGGCGGAGTCAAGGGAAAAGTCTCCGAGATTCAAAGATTTCGTCTGGATCGACGTTGTATAGGGCGATGTATGTCCCGTCTCCGAAACGGCCTACCTCGGAGGGTTCGCCTTCCTGCTGGCCCACAACACGGATCTCGAACGCATTACAGCCGTCCCGTATCCAGAGCAAGCGACGCCCGTCTTTCAGGCTCAGGCGGCCCTTCAGAATTTTAATCTGTTCATCGGTCATCAGTTATCTCCTTCGTCAGTAGGCCGTGCAGGTGTTTGGGCAGGGAGGGCGGCAACGGCTTGTACTAATTCGAACCAGGGGCTGCCTCCATGCCTGCCATTCTCCCTGATGTAGGGCGATAGCCGCGTGTCGCGCATGCACCGCACATGGTTGCTGGCGGCGTCCCTGACTTCCACCAGCCCAGCATTCGCCGCCTCAAGCTCCTGATGCTCTTTGAACAGGGCGTGAGCGTATTGTATCCACGTCTGCCCCTTACCCCCATACGGGGAATCCTCGGTGTCGCATTCAGGTGGCAGATACCACTGTTCAGCCTCAAGCTCCACCGCCCGCAGCCTCGCAATCGACAAGTCGCCCGCGTACCTTTCCGCACGGTCGATTTGCACTTGGACGCACTCATGCATCCGCTTGCTCTTCTTTTTAGCCCGAGTCTGCGACTGGGCAAGCTGGCGAGTAAGTTCGTCTATAGAGTATCTGTTTTCCCTGTCCCACAACAGAACGTCGCGAATGTGATCCCGCTCAAGCGTCCGAGGTTGCTCAAGCAACCATCGAATATTGTCATCAATCAACTTCTGATATGCGGCTTTATTTAGCGTTGTCGGCATCAGAACCATCCTTTCAGCAACTGGTACAACAGAGTTCCTACAAAACCAGCAAGAGCCCCAGCACCCCGGTTTATCCACACGATCTGTCTATTGGTCATCGGAACCTTCTTTCTTTGCGGGCTCTGGGGCAGGGACAGGGAGGGCGTCACGAATATTATCCCAATCCCGCTTAGCCCTATCTAGTTTTCCTGCGGCTTGACCCCGGGCGTAACGGCAACGATTCAAATCAAACAGTGCATCCTGTAGTGCCTCTCCTACCGCGACATCAGAAACCTGCTTGCTCAGTACAATACAGAGCCTTTCATATGATTCAACTCTACTTACTGCCACATCGTAGCTTTTCTGGCGTTGTTGAAATGTCGCTTCTACTCGTCCGTGGTGTTCACTGCGACTGCCACATCCGGCTACGCAGATCGCCACACATAGCACGCCTTCAATCCATTTTGTTTTAATGCTCACTCTGCACCTTCTTTCTCGGCAAGGGCGGCTGTTATCCTCGCCAACAGGGCTGACTGGAAGGGTGTCCGCTGAAATGCCGGAGTATTCGCTATTTCTGTTTTGAGATCCTTCCAGAGAATATCTAGTGCTTCATCCTTGCTCAGGGCCTTGGGGATGGGGCGGACAATAACGGGAACATTCATTATCACGTCACCGTCTTTCATCTCGTACAAGTGATCGCTGACCTGCACGAATTCTTGTTTCTTCAGCAAGAACTCCAGCACCGCCCTTCCAACCTCGATCTCCGCACAGAGGGTGTTCCATGCCGTATCGCAATCGCTATCCATAGGACCGACAAATCCACAATTCACGCAGAATCGCCATAGCTTATTCTTGTTCCCATGCAGGCAGTTTTTGCGGATATCACCACCGGCACACGTGGGGCATTTACTCAATTCAATCATGTTGGTTCTCCTGTCTGGGCACGTAAAGAGGACAATCTTCGCCGTGCCACTTGAATGTTATCCTGCTAAAGAACCGCCACCTCGGTTGACATTTGCCATAATACAAAGGAACTCTGAGAAAGGTAGCCTGTTTCCACCACGCGCAGTTACCGCAGCACTGTTTATCTGGCATTGGAATCTCCTCTGAGGTTATGGCGGCGGAACATAGCTTCGATCCACGCCGGCGACTTACCCATCGCGCGGGCCAGCTTGATAACGCCGCGGGAGTAGGCGGGGGTTTTGACTGGGAATCTGATTGCAGTTTTCATTGTTTGGGCTCCTGTGTTCTCATAGCCCCCCTATTCTCTGGTATCCCAGACGGCAAGGCTTGCGTATGATCCAGCGCCGATTAAGTTTCAGTAAGACTGCCGCTGCCAGAGACCGGGTTGACGGGGGTGGGTCATTGCCCGGATTTGTTCGTGCGGGGGTGAACCTGAAACGCAGGGAGCGGTAAATTTCTCCCCTTCGTCAATCGTTGAGTACGCTAACGATCTCGAACGCGCGGTGCTGTGATTGTATTGGTTATTCATCGTATGCCTCCGAAAAAGTTCATCCGGGGCATTTTCCATTCGCCGATCCACTTAAATTCGGTCTTCGGCTTGATTGTCATCCACTGATCCCCTATCAGCTTTTGGAGCATGTCTGCATCAACTGGTGTTCCCTCGGGCGGTTCGTCAATGTCAAGCACACCAACGCGGAGTTCACACCAAAAGCGGAGCCACATTCTGAATGCGATATACTCACCGGGCGACTTGGCGACATGCACGGGCTGTGTAGATATATTGTCGTGGTAGTCGTCGTATGCTTTGTGATCGTCCAAATACCTTAGAAGCTCGTAATGTGTCGCGTCCATAAAGAGCCAACAATCTACGTCAGGTGACGAGAATCGTGCCCTAGTACGTAGCTTACGCATGTTTTCGAGCATCTCTTCGTATGTCGGAGGCTCTCCCCGCTGCATCGCAGTAGATGTATGCCCGCCATCCCACAAGATATCAGGCAGCTTCTTTCTCACGAGATTCTCCCGGAGTTGATAAAAAAGAACCGCAACTGGACACCCTGGCTGGCAAGAGCCGGTTGCGGTCGCGGTTCGGAAAAGCTATTGTGTTGTGAACTTGCCATTCGGGTGCCTTCAACCTTCACTTCTATATTACGCATGGAATACTCAAAAGGCAAGGTAATTCCAAATTCATTCGATAAAACCCCGCCGCGGCCCACGCCAACGAGGCGCGGAGCCGGGCAAGGCCGAGAGAATGTTTAGGTAAGTAGGGGCAGGCGACATTCTACGCCGCTGCTGTCGAGGCAGGTAGGGTAGAGCCCGGACCACTGGACGAGATACCCCATCTTATTCGCCGCAACAGTGAATTTGAGGCGTGCAGGATCGGCGTTATAGTCTGGGATGTTGCACTCGCGCTCACCCGCTCGCTTGGCCCGTTCCGCGAGTACGCATAGTTCCGCGAGTACGCATAGTTCCGCGAGTTTGAGCGCGGGTAGATCCATCACCTTACACGCGACGGCAAACGTCCGGGCGTCTTGATATCGTTTTGGTAGTTTCATAGTGTCACCTCGTCAAACTCGGCCTTGCGGGACATCGGACCGGGGGTATGGGTCGCGTTGTACTTCTTGGCGATCTGTTGTGCCTCGTCTCGTGTAACATTCTTGGCAATAACCCTCTTAGGGCCAGCTTCTGGCTCCCTGCCATCGGGCCATTGTGGGTTGGGTTTCCACCAATTTCTCACGAATACATAATAATTCATTTCTCTCTACTCCTCGTGTTATGGACTCTCGATAGAGCCCGCAATCAGTACGCCGCAAGGCCGGGAAGCTGACGGCCGGGGGGCGCACCGGTGGGGGTTCTAGGCTATTCCATCGAATCGTCTGAATCGTCACCGCCCGCGGGGTTATAGTGGTCAATGCTCGCAGCAAGAGCGAATACGGCCAGGACAGGGATAGCGATACACACAGGGGCGAACAGTTCCCATCCACCCTTAGCATAACAGGCAATGCCTACGCTGGCATAGGCGGCGAGTCCGCACAATATTCTATACCGGATCTTCATAATACACGTTCCTTTCTATTGGGCTGCGGATAGGGCGGCGCGGATATGTCGGACACCCTGCACTGTCATGTGAACCGTGAGGATCTCGCCGGGCTCCATGTCGTCGATGTCGATATTGGCGGCGCATGCGGTATATTCCAGCGCCTCGACCAGCCCATGGTGACTATTGCAGGCCAGGGCGATAAACTCGAATGCCTCTTTTGTCGCCTCGTTTTTGCGCATTGACCTTGCATACGTTGAGGCTATGACGCCAGCCCTGCCGCCCTCCGCCGGTCGACGATGTTCCAGCGTGTAGCATTCTCCGCCCTCGGCAACGAGTAAAGGTAACAGCGGATTCCCCGGCGTATGCTTCCGCTCCGGGGGCTGGGGGTCGCCGATTGTCACGTATCCAGCCCCTTTGTAGCAGTCCGGGCATAGATAGTATCCGTCGATATATACGCAGATCGGCTCCGCAAAAGCCTCTCCGCACTTCTCGCACTGTGTGTGCATGTCTGTTTTCTCTGGTTCGCTCATAATCAACTCTCTCTCGACCGGCGGTATTGCCGACTCCGGACCCCGCAAGGCCCGGGCTCGGGGATAGCGCGTTTACGACATTCGGTATCGGCTCCATTCTTCCGGTCCATGAATTGCAACCGGTTCGGGCGCGGCTTCGGGCGCATCGGCTTCTATCCTTGACTCGCCGACCGTGTTCCCGTTCCGATCCCGGATCTTGCCTACGGGCAAGTCATGTTCACCCATACTCGACAACAGGTATGTCAGAATACGCATAACTTCACCACCTGGGGCGTGATCGTCTTGTTCGCAATAAAACGCGTCGTTATCGCATTCGATCTCAATAATGTATTTCATTCTCTCGTACTCCCATTCTCGGCATAATCGCCAGCGTCCGTTAGTTAGCCCCATTGCTCTGCAAAAGCATCAGCGATTCCCTGGAACGTCCGGCTTCGGATCTTCCAGCGTTCCTCAGTCCTTGGCAGTAGCATCAGTGGTGAATAAGCCCGTTTCGCTCGCAGCGTGTGGACCCCGCCGTGCTTGTTACCTCTTGGATCGACGTATATCATGCCACGGTCTACGATGTTGGTAGGCTGCAACAGTGGGAGATTCTTGAGCCACAGACCAGTTTTCTTCTGCACCTTGTCACCAAACCAGAACGGCTGTATGTACTGATCCGGCCTGCGGTACGCCCTCGACAGTATGCCAACAGGGTTTTCGGCTGCTATCTTCTCGATCGGCGCGTCCATGAATCGCATAAAGAACTCAATGGCTGCTTGTTGCCTACCGTCCGCCTGTTTCTCTTTCCACCACCGCGCACCACTGGCGCATAGATGGGTGCAAGACGGGTGCGCTATCATCATATCCCAGCCGTCACCGAGCAAGGGCAGTACATCGCCTTGTATATGCGGTCCCGGTGTCTCGGTAGGCAGAAGGTCACAGGATACAGCATCATGCCCGCGAGCGATAAAAGCATCGCGTACACGCCCGCTGAATTCACATGCTACGAGAATACGCATTATTCAGCATCCGCCGCACCATCGTAGTTATCCCACTCTAAGCCATTGGCCCGAACATCAGCTACGGCTCGCTTGTCCTCTTCGGTTAAGAAGCGGTTTGTGGTGTAATCTGCCATAATCTCACACTCTCTCAAAGCCCGGACTACATGCCGGGATAAAGCCCTTGGCGGGAATCGAACCCGCCCGAAACCGTAAGGGCTGGGGGTCTACTTGGGGCAAGGGTGGGCAGCTATCGGCGATTCCGGCTTGGTGTATCGCTTGCAGTGTTCGGCTACCCGTGCCACAATCACCCTGATATTCTTGGGCGTGACTTTCAACCACTTTCTCGACCAGCCAACTTGGGCCAGAAGATTGCCTGTGGAGCCATACCGTAAGGCTACGCTCGTAAACCCACTGCTTCCGCACTCGCAGTCAGGATAATCAGGGCGAACGATCAGGATGGAATCGGGGCTGTATTCGCGGTGGCCATTGGAATCAATGGTCCATTTGATCTCGGGTGCGTTCTCAAGTGCCTCAAGTATGTCCGTTCGCTTCATTGCTCTCTACTCCAAGGGTAAAAGGTTATCAATTGGCGGTGTGGTAATGCCCGGTCCACTTGCCGCCGGTTCTATCCGGCTTGCCAAGGGGCTTACGCCAGATTGAGTTCCTTCGCTTCCCGCCAGCCTTCCGCCCATATGTTACCGGCTTCGGTTTCATAGTTGTGCGGGTTAGCTGACTGCGATTCGCCAGCACCGTACGCGACACGTCCTGCGCCGCGTGCTTGCTCTTTTTCCATTTCTGTCATTGGCTCGTGCATGATATCTCCAAGGGTAAAAGGAAACGCCGCGCCGGTTGTGAAGCAAGCAAAAGACTTGCCCGGCGCGACGTGTCGTGTTTTGGTTTCTTGCTTCACGTCAGGATTATAGGCAGAATAAATAAACAAAATGATAACTCACGGCAAGGCAGCATGTTACAACTCACTGGACAGTTAGGGAACAAACACCGAACGGAAAAGACAGCCAGAACGTCGAGAAGAGCGTATAATAACACCATGAGCGACCACGAGCCGGACGTTATCAAGTGCGTGCAATGTGGAGACACAGTGCCTCATTACTACAGGGGACCGATAGGACACGCACCAAGTAACTTGTGCTGGTCATGCTGGTGCATCTACTGGTCACGCCGCGCAGTAATAGAAAAGGGCAGCGAACTCTCGCAAGTCGAGTCAGCACTATATCTTATCGCCCACGGATTCACACAAAGGGAGACAAGCATCATAGTGGGCCGAAACAGACGCACGCTCACCCGATGGTTGGACGACATCAGACAGGGACGACGACAGATACCCGACTGGCTCGCCGATCCTGCCAAGATCAGACGCAAGATAAAAGACTACAAAACAAGGGGTGCAAGAAATAAAGCTGCATAAATCCAATTCGGATGTCCCATTTACCCTTTTGAAATGAGCTATATAAGTGAGAGGTGTAAGCATCTTAACACCGATAAGCATTCCCGTTGAGTACGCCCAACTGATCCCCAAGCGGTATCACGCTGCATTGGCATACAAACTCAACATGATCCCCGAACACCGACGACCAGACGCACTCCAAGACGCAGCACTCGCAGCACTACAACACAAATCACCCGTAAACGCAGTACAAAGGGCACAACGTGGACAACACCGAGAGACAGCAAATCGTCGATAAGGCGATGGAAGACACAGCGTACTACCTGAGACGCGAAGCAGTGACCGCACTAGTCATATTGAACACAAGCACCTCGCCTGACGGCTCGAAAGAGTTTCCTGACGGTTACTTAGTGCAGTGCGCCCGCGATGGTAAGCCGGTGGTTCTGGACATGCTTAAGCGACTAATGCCCATGCCCATGCAAGGCCCGGACAAGGGCAAGCCGAGCATCGAATCGCTGACTGAGGCAAAGGCAAGCGGAAGTGTATAAGCTTATTACGCGTGTGCGCAGGCGCGCGTACATGAATCAATGGCTTGTCAAGAGAATGTGAGAGAACGCATGACTGCCCCGAGGATAGCCCCTAAGCGTGTGCCGCCCCATCCACGCGTGATGCCCGCCTTGGTGGGTGATCGTCCATCTGGGGACAGCATGGAACGCATGAGGCACAGTGAGACAGACTGGATGGTGTTGGGTATGCGTAAGGGCGAACGGACAGCGAACACGCCCGACCCCCGTACCCCACCTTTGGGTTAGGAGTCCCGTGGTATGTGTATGAGGGGGACCCTGGCTTTCGTTTGCTTGGCAATATTTGGAATTCCTAGCTTTTGAGTCCCGCGGCTGTTATAATGGTGGTAGGAGACATCGCATGAGTGCATACATTGAGATAGCCCCCGAGTTTTGGATCGACCCTGCTGACGTGAAGCGACAGTTGTTTGTCGCCGATGCTACGGAATGGGGGTATGAGGGCAAAAAGGGATTGCTTTTGATACTCCGGGACGATGAGGTTTTATTCGTTCCGTGCGGGGTCACTCTTGCTGAACAGACAGGGAACCGCATCCAGCAGGCGTTGAAAGAGGACAGGGAGACATCTGATGAATAGGCAATCATTCCTTAAATGGCGACAGATGGGATTTCACGCGACCAAGATGCGGGTTATTCGGAGTGCGATCCAAAACGCTATTTCCTTCGGCCAGTGCTTGGCTGATTGCACTTATGACTTTTGTTCATTTTGGGGCCAGCCCATTTGCCCGCATGGGAAGGGAGCAAGCGATGAATAGGCGACAATTTTTCAAGTGGCTGGGCATTGGAGCAGGCGGCGTTGCCGGTGGCTTTGCATTAGCGATTATGTACTCTCGGAATAATCCGAAGCGGCTGTCTGGGATCGCGTTGAAGTCGCGGCAGATGGGTGGCGCTGGCAGAGTGGCCGCGTGGCAGAGGAAGCACGGATGGCAAGGGACGATTCTCAAGCCGACGCAAAAAGAGACCGAAGGGATGGTTAGTCGGATAGCGAGGATGACTAGAGATTACCAAGACAATATCTTCCGACAGGAATACGCATAATGGCTAAGAAAAAGAAACACAAGCCCAAGACGAAGGGTAAGAAGAATACCCGGAGATACGGGTGATATGCGGCAATGGCGCAATGGTTAGCGCAGTGCTCGTTTCCGCCCAAATAAGGCAGATGGTATTGCTGGGGACTTGCGAGTAAAGGTTGGGGTTCGATTCCTTGAAGCCGCTTTTTGATGCCGCTCGTATTATGGATGCCGGTTAATCGGCAGTTGTTTCCTGCGGGCGGTATTTATTTACCCACTCCCGTAAGATAGGTAATTTGGATAATCTGAGAAGATTGAAGGGTATACACATAGCATGGCAACCAAGATGACCATCACGAAAGAAGCGGGCGTCACTTCGCTCGATCCGACTGCGGACATTAGCGATGGAGCAGTATAATGGCAAAACGAATGACACCATTAAGAACTCGCGACGATGGGCGCACACACCGCTACCTGCGGGCTGACGTTGTTACTGATGCTGATGTCGAGGTTGTGCTGAAGGTTGACGGGAAGATTGTCGATTCGATCACCCAGCGGCATGTCGCACGCGGTGGCAAGGGACTGGTTGAGGTTCGACTGCGTTCTTTTCCTGATTCCAAGATTGATGCAAAGGTCGAGGAGGCCGTTGAATAATGGCTACCGGCTCAGCAACATGGAACGGTGCAACTGACCTTGATTGGAACGTTGACGCCAACTGGACACCTGCACAGCACCCCATCGGCGGCGATACAGCCACGTTCGATGGCAATGAGGCCGCTGGTATACCCACGAGCAATCTCCCCGCTGCTGGTGAGATTAACTTTGTGTTCACTGGGGTGTATAGCGAAGATCTTGATGATTTTCTTAATGGTGCAACAGTAGGCACCGTGCTAATCAATAATGCCGCTACAATCATCGACCCCAGGGATGGTGCGACACAAGGTTTTGGTACGGCCACTGTAACTGCTGGCATTCTCAATTTGAATAGCGAGAATTACGCTGGTGATGTTGTATTGAACGGCGGCAAACTACAGGGTAGGAACATTGCAACTCTTGATGGTGACATAACGGCAACTGCTGCATCTTTTGTAGATTGGAACGAGAGCGGCGGGGTCTTGATCGTCACCGGCTCCTTTGACGCTGACGGCAACACGATCACGCACACGAACACGACAGGGGCTTCCATTGTCTGCGACAATACTGCTTTCCTTGATCTCGGCTCTGTGACTGACACGGGGATCGATCTTGAGATAGCAGCCAATACAACCACGCAGGGGGCTGATGTCCTGGTCGGCGACTTCACGCGAACAGGCGGCACGATTACTCCTGCTGGCTTCACCATCATAGCCTCTGGCAACGTGGAGGGCGTGGTTGGGGCAGGAATGCCCAACATAAGTATGCCGGGAACTGGTAAGACACTAGATTGGGCGTCAGGGGCAGCCGGCAGGATTCAGAAGTTAACAATCGATGGAACTATAAATTTGACCGGTGGAGGTACTCATCTCTGCGAGGAGTTTGCTGGCAGCGGGACATTAGGCCGCGACGCTGCCGAGACATTAACTATTCGCCAGCCTGCGGATAATTTCAGCACCTTCACTGGAACTATTACCGTCCCGGTTTTAATAAACATGTCCGCTGATCGCTCAAACATTCTGCTCTTTAAATGTGCGGGAGTGGACATAAAAGGGCTCGTGAGCAATCATATACTCACGTTGACGGGCGGACTCGACGCGGGAGGTGGTGAGGTATACCCGCATGCGAATAATGTCGGCGAAGTAATGACCCTGATAGCTGCCATAACTGACGGTGGTGCTGTCGTGCTCGGTGACAAGGCCGCAGCCGATAAGAGCGGTGGATGGACGGCTTCTGGCGTGTCCGATATTGCGTCACTTGCCTCTGGCAATGCCGCCAACACAGCCAACGCCTTCGGCCTCGGGACCGGCACCCTTCAACTGTCCGGAGTCTTCGAGGCAGACAACGGGGCAAACGACATAACCTGCACCAATACCACCGGCTATATTATCGGTGGCACGGTACAGAATGCAGTGTTCGACAACAATGTAGACCATCTTGTGGATGCCGCGGTGGATTCAGGAAATACGAACGTCACAGAAATAATCGGCGGAAGATCAAGAGCGACAAATACGGACAGAGACGTTTACCCATACATCTATCCGCGATAACACAGGCAGGAAAATACCATGGCTATATTGACACTCAATCCCACAGTCGCCGCGGACCCAGACGGAACCATCAAGTTCGGCTCCGGTGAAAAGAACCAGAACGTGCGCAGGCGGGACATCAGCGGGGTCGGTGCGGACATTACGCCGATCCAGGCCGGGGTCGCGGGCAAGCGGCACGTTATTACTGGCGGTCGGGTATCCGTCTCCGGGCCTGGCTCGATTGATATTTACAGCGAGACCACGTTGCGGGACCGTATCGAGTTCATCGCAGCCGCCACCGCCACATTCCCTGTCGGATGGGAGGCTGGCGAGGAAGAGGATCTGGCGATACGAAACCCCGATGGCCTGACTGTCACTGGCTGGATTGAGTGGGTCACTGTTAAGAACGGCGAATACTCCCCCGCCACTGAGGGTGCCTCGGGACGCGAGGCAGTGCAGGACATGACCGTCCCGACAGCGGACTCGGTAGCTAATCTGCTGACCCGGGATGTGGTCGGGAACAAGGCCGACGCGGCAAGTACCACCGCCAATGTTGCATCACTGGTTGCTCTGGCACGAGCCTCTATTGCGGCAACGGCAACCGTTGACGGCTTCTTTGATGTCCCGACAGCAGACGTTGCTACCAATACGACCATGCGGGACGTGATCGGCAATAAGGATGACACGCATGACGGAACCTCCCTTGCGGCCCTTGCTCATATAATGGACGAGCATGCACACAAGGCCGCTATGGTTCATCCCACGCTGGCAGACGGCGTTGTCGTCACTGCCACGGCAAACGACTGGACCGACCTTGGAGCATTTGCTGTAATTGCTGCTACTAACGCTATCACCTCGGACTTTGACATTCACTTCGTCAACGTAGAGGGGGTTAGCGCAAACGGGATATACGAACTCGTATTGTACAGTGGCGCCGATGCTTCTGAAGTCGAGATAGCGAGGGCGAGGTTTGGCAAGACCACGAATCAGGATGGGCCATCACAGATTTCGATACAGACCCCAATCGTCCCGGCCAATACCCAGATCAAGGCCAAGTTGGCGTCGGATAATGCAGTTGCGGACACGGCAACGATCTCCATTGAGCTCCACGTGTATTAAGGCTGGCACATGGACTGGTCCGCGTTAGCACTTGTGATTGCAGGGTTAATAGTTCTGTGTATGAGAAGATATGGTAGAGTTTCCACATTACGCAAAAACTTTGTTCAAGATACGGGACAAGGACAGGAACCTCGTTCCGTTCATCCTGAACCCGCCTCAGCAGGTCGTATGGGCAGCGATAAAGCGACAGAGGGATGCGGGCCGTCCGATAAGGATTCGCGTCCTGAAAGCAAGACAGGCAGGGATTTCCCTGTTCTCCCAGATATTCTCGTTGTGGTGGGTGATAAATAACGAAGCCCATCAGGTCTTGAGTATAGCCAATAAGAAGAAGTTGCCCGAACAGTGGATCAGGCAATTAAAAAGACTTCTGAGGCAGTTGCGGGAGCAGGTTTCCAATCCCCCGCTAACGACCGCGGCGAATAAAAACGAACTGCTGTTTGAAGGTTTGGACGGTAGCCGGTACATGATCGAGACCGCGCTTGGCGAAACGCCGGGCATGGGTGAGGCGACATTGAACGGCGTCCACTGCTCGGAAGTGGCGTCATGGTCCGATCCCGAAGCTATTCTCGGCGACCTGTTACCAGCCATCCCGCCGAAGAAGAACACGTTCATCCTGCAAGAATCGACAGGCAGAGCCTTGGGCGACTGGTGGTATCAGAGATACTACGAGGCGAAAGAAGAGAGTTGCGAATATGATTCAGTCTTCCTTCCGTGGTTCCTGAGTCCTGAATATGACAGGGACATGCTTGAGGAACGGGGGCAGTATTACATAGAAGACCCCGAGTGTCACAGAGAAAAGAAACCTTTGTACACTTGGGCAGACTTGGGAGACCTTAACAAAGACGAAGTTGCCACATTAGCCTGCGCCCAGAGATATCAGGCTGCCATTAACCATCTATACAAGATGCCAGATATTACTCCGGGCCAGATGATGTGGCGTCGCATAAAGATTGCCGATGACTTCCACGGCAATAAAGCCTTGTTCGCAAACCAGTTCCCGGCGAATGAGACTGAGGCGTTCCTTGCTGAGGGCGAGAACGTCTTTACGTTGGACCATGTACGAGTCGCCAGGACCACCCAGAGAGAGCCTGTAGCGCGATATAATCTCGATTGGAGTCACTGGCACCCCCGGAGCCTGAAGTTCAACAGAAACGACGATAGCGGTGAGTTCAGGGAGTTCGAGGCCCCTGACCCCAATTACCACTACGTTCTTGGAGCGGACTGTCAGTGGGGAACGTCAGAGGGTGCTGACTACGATACTCTGTTTGTCGAATGCCTTGAGACGGATAAGGTTGTGGCGAGGCTTAAAGGCCGATGGGATATGGCTGTATGGGCCAAACTCATCGCCGGAGTCGGATGGCGGTACAATACGGCGAAGATAGCACCAGAACGAAACTCGAAAGCTGCTGACGGTGTGATGCCGGTACTGCTCAAAAAGTCTTCACAGTGGAGATACCCGAACATTTACGTCAGGCGAAGTCACGTAGGAGTAAAGATAACTGGTGGTAAGGAATGGGGATGGCTCACTGACCAGCATACCAAAGGGTTATTGGTTTCAAATGCCTTGTCAATGACGATCAGGGAGGAGGGCGATAAAGAGTTTATCGAGGGCGAGATCCCACCGATGGACCTCGACATCTTTGATTGGTGTGACGAAGAGACCATTGACGAGATGCGGGCCTACGTTTGGGACGAAAGAGGCCGAATGACAGCACCGTCTGGCGCACATGACGATCTGTTAATGGCTCGTATGATAACGTCAATAGTTGCTCAACACACAAAACCAACAGTGAACTTATATGTCGTAGAGAAGAAAAAAGTCGAAATATTCTCCTTCACTCCACCTGAAGCAAGGTTGGCGGCAATGGCGGACGGAACGATACACGACGAATGGGACGATAGCGGAATGCCATGATGACACAAGGATTGATTTGATATGGTGAGGCAAGACTACAAGGAAGACGCACTTCCTGATAAGACAAAAGCGAATCAGGTAACTATCTGGCGTCAGCGGATAAAGGATGCGCACGAACAACTCCTGCTCGGTCCGCGCATTAAATCTGCTATTGACACCGACTCGTACCTCACCGGAAGCCGGAACGTGCCGATCAAGGGAAAGAAGATTGTAACCGCTCGCGTTTACTTGAATTACATGCTCCCTCTCCTTGAGGAGTTGCATAGAGTATCCATCCCAGAAGTACCTGAGCCGAATATTGAGGCCCGTACAAAAGCATCTGCTTTGAAAGAAAAGGAAGTTCAGCAGTTTCTGAACCTTCTTATCGACAGGCATACACCCACTCTCATAGAAGAAATCAAGGCCGGGCAGTGGGATGATGATAAGATGGGGATCATGGTATTTCGATGTGACTGGGAGCAGGAATCTGTTGACGCTACAGTACCAGAGATATCCCAAGAGAACACAGACGTTCAGATACAGCGGGCCCGCGACGAAAATGCCAATCCTGATAAGATGGTCATTGCTGCAAGTGACTACGATATCGCACATTTAACCGAACACGAAGCGTTCCTGCAAACCCTGACGCCGGAGTTACCCGAGTTCGCAGCACTGTCAACCCATATTTCAGCACATAGGGGAAGGCTCAGAACTGTCACGCATGAAGGAGCCCGTTTCCGCAGGGTCCGACCTGACTGGTACGTCTACCAGCCGAAAGTTCGGTATGATGATAGGGGTTGGGAAGCCGAGAAGAAGTCTGTTCGAGTTCGATTCCTGAAAGAGAACGGTTACAAGAATGTCAATCCGGTAAACGCTCCTGCCGAAAACACAAAAGAATCCATACCTTACGAAGATAAGACTATCCTGATCTGGGAGATTCACGACAGACTCAACGGTATGGAATTTGCCATTCCCGTAGAAGGTCCGACTGAGCCCGATGGCAAGTTTCTGATGGAACGACCGTGGCGATACGGCGGGTTGGATATCTATAAGCGGTGGATGTTCCACAACATAAAGCCCGAAGAGTCATGGGGCGCGATGCTAGGTCGTGTGTTGAATCCAATCCTCGAACGCTTGGCGATAGTCGATTACTATATCGAGAGGCATATCGAGAACCATCCGTGTTCCAAGGTATTGGGTCCGAGTGGTGCGGGTTCGTCGAGCATCAAGAAGGGGATGAAAGATCCGAACCAGAATTACATTGGCCTGCCCGACGATCTGTTCGGCAAGGTGCAGATTTGGGACCCGCCGGCACTTCCACCAGCACTGGAAGCACGTAGGGATAAATTGATAAACGAACTACGTCGGGCTGTTGGTCTGGACGCACAAGATGTGGGTGCCGCAAACCCGCATCAAATATCTGCCACAGAGTCCAGCAAGCGGGCACAAACAAGCAGCGGAAGGATAAACGACAGGCAGAAGACAGTATCCGAAATCCTGTCGTGGGCTGGCGGGATGTTCCTGAAACTTTACAGGGACATGGGAGTGCTTGGCGTCGAGATCAAGGTACAGGGTGCTGAAGGCCCTGAGTGGACGCTCATTGACCCCAGAGACCTTCCGGTGGACATTGACATAGCTTTCGACGTTGAGGCCATTACAGACCAAGGACGGGCCGAAAACATCGCGATGAGCGATAGGATACTTCAGGCCAACCTAACTTCGCAAGTTCCTATTGACAGAAACGCACTTCTGATATGGTACAACAAACGAAATGGGTTGGATCGTCCGGCCCAGTTTATCCTAACAGGCCCACAGGGTCCCGAGAATGTCGACGACGTTCAGGGTAATGCGGGAATCGAGGGTTCAAACCAGGCCCCCGTAGGTTCAGATCAAAATCAAACAGCGAACGCTGAACTCAGCGGGAGCGTAACTTAGGAGACAAGCATGATTATTCGCGGAAGGTTATTTGAAGTGGACGATTCTGAACCATCAGGAGAAATCAAATCGGGTACTCCCGTTCTCATTACAGGTGGTTGCGAATGGTCTGGTAGAACCGTCGAGAAAGACGGCAAGACATTTGAGGTAATTGTGATAGGCGATGATCTTCCTAAAGATAAGCGGGAGAAAATCGAGAATGCCGTAATTGATGCTTACTTTGACACAATAGCTAGGAGACAAACATGCTTGTAATTGGAAATTTGGAAAAAGATCAGGTTTACATCTCGACGAATGGGCCGAAGAGGATCTGTAAGGTCCTTGAGGTCGGGACGATCGAGGTCGAGGAGATCGCAGAAGATGGTAAACCGCCAGAGGTTAAGGTTATCAAGTCTGCCAGCGTGCAGGTTACTTTGCCGATGTTCGAGATTCCCGGTCACGTCACGAAAGAGCAGGCCGGGGACAACGAGAGAAATCGCAGGCGGTTGAAGGAAGGGCTTGGTGGTGATACATGGACCGAAATCTGGATTCACTTCATGCGACAGGACCCGCACCTGTCTACCCCGAAAGAACACTCGAAGAGGTGGGAGCGATGTCTTCGGGTCCACGATGTAATTGGACGGTCCCTGACACACGAAGGCGACAGTAGAGGCGGGAGCATACGCCATACGGTATTCGACGGCATCCTCATTGCGCCCGAAGATGTTCATCGCCTCATGTTCGAGCCTGTCGACCTGAACGAACAGACTCAGGCCGAGAAGGCAAAAGAGCTTGAGCGAAAAGGTTGGATTCGCCAGAGCGACCTACAAAGGGCTGCGGAAGAAAAAGAAGCTCGCAAGGGTGATCCGGTCGAGTGTAAGCAGTGGGGTCCGAATACGGTCCTGAAGCTGCAACTCAAACTCTGTGGCCTCGACCAGCCCGAGAAGGCAGAAGGCGAGAGTTGGAACAGAAGCGCCAGAATCGTTCTCAAGACATACCTGAACACCATTGGGGTAAACCCGTGGAACGTCATGGCGTTGGACGCCGACGAGTTCCACCAGATGCTCCAGAAGGCCAGAGACAAGGCTATGAGGAGAGCCCCGGACCCGGAAGAAGCGTTGGGTGCTCCGAAGACGGAAGCCGAGGCGGTGACGGCGTGATTTGCATAGCGTGCGACAATCCGACCGAAGCGGGCTGGAGCCAGTGCACTCATTGTGGTGTGTGGGGTAATGGTGTACCTGAAGAGCATGGTGCGCCCGAGGCCGAACTAGGCACCCCGAACTTCACACCAGATTCATTGACCCCGCATATGGACTGGTCGCTCGGAGATATCGTAACGAGCAGGTCCCAGCGCAAGCGTCGCTACGAAGAGCGGGGCATGATTATGAAGAGCGCCAAAGAGGTTTATCGGAACAAGGATAAACCAAACGTAAAAGGAATGGCTGTCAGTTACAGAGGCCAAACGCACCATAAATCTTCCGCCGAAAGAGGCGGGGTCCGGACAAAATCCGGGCAACTCGTACTTTAGGAGACATCATGTTTGACAAGATACTAGATTACATAAAGAAGCCCACCGACGTAATCCCCGCAAGCGAGGTCCAGACTGTGGACCCGCCAGTGGAGACGCCGGTAGCTGATCCCAATAACGAAGTCGCGAGTGCACAAGATGCACCTCCGGCAGTTGATGCCCCCGCCGATTACGATGTCGCTTCATTTGAAGAGGCGTTTCCGGCGTTCAGGGGCCAAAAGGTGTCCGCTGACATGCGGGCGAGGTTGTGGAAAACTCTCGCAATGAATCCGACTGTGACGAAGCCCATAGAGGCCGAGGGTCCCAGTCGTCCCATCATTCAAGAGTTGCCACCTATTGATCTGAAGGCTGTAACCCAGCGTATGCTTGATGCGCAAGAGGCTGAGGATACAGACGCGGTCCTGAAAGCCCAGCAAGAGATTGTGAACTTTCAAGGTGCCGCACTGGAGTCACTTGGTGATTTTGCCGTTCGTAACGAATGGGACAATCAACAGTTGAATGCCAGGATCAGTGGCTTGGAGAAGCCCCATTTAATCCGTCAGGCTGGCGCAAGCGTACAAGGTTTCCAGGATTCCGATGTCGCTGTAGCCCAAAAGCTGATGGACGATGGAGTTACCCAGGACCCGAGCTTTGCAGTCAGGTTTGCCGTAACGGACAGATTGGTAAAGTCGAATAGTGCCCCACCGCCTTCTGCCGCCGAAGACGCGGCGAGAACGGCGAGGGCTGCTGCGGCGGCGTCTGCGCCCAGTAGCCAAACATCACCACCTGTAACCGGACCTGTGAATTCAGCGAATTTCAATTCTCCGGCATGGCGGGCTCGCATTGCGCAGGCAGTGAAGGCAAAACAAGAACAGACATAACTTTCAATAGAGGTAAAAGCAAATGGCTAGTTCATTTGATGGCGATCCTTCTGGTTTAGTCCATCGCGACACATACCAGGAGTTGACGACTGATGGGAGTATTGAAACTACTGTAGCATTTGGTGTTTTCAATAAGAACTCATTCACCGCCGCTCTTGGTGTCGCCGAGTTCGGTGCCGCCGCTATGAGTGATATCACAGCGTTTGGCAAACGAGCAGCGACCGGCAATATAATCCGCCGAAAGGGTGGCTCGTATTTCTCGGCAAGTATTTTCGACAAAACGGGAACGTCCAACTACAAGGGCCGACTCGCTTCGTACACACCGGCGTTGGTCGAAGGCGGAGATGAAATCGCCTACGCCTTCCACCGGTTGAGTTCGGAGCAGTTCGTACCTGATGTTGACGTTCAGGACAATGTAGGCGTGGGCAGGATAATCGACTTGATGTCCCAGAAGATGGAGAACATGAAGTTGAGCGTCGCCCGCGACTGGAACTTTTCACTACTCGGCAATGCTTCCCAGCCCGATGCTGACGTGCTTGGTCCTTCGTCTCAGAACACGTCACTGAACAAGGCTATTGGCGTCACCAATCTCACAGTCGGCGGTATATCGCAGGCCGCGAGCACTGACGGTGTGACTTACTGGCAGCCGCAGAGGAAAGAGATAGCCTCTCTCGGCGGCGGCGGCGAGTTCGACAGGCCCCTTCTGTTGCGTCGAGGCACCAAGAAGGTGATGAACGACGCGATGGCGCTGGCCGAACAGCAGAACAGCTACCTCGGCGTGGCCTCACAAGGTGCCGAGCAGTATTTCGACCGGCTGTTCTACGCCGATGCCGGGCGACGTGGCAACACCGACGTTCTCGGTTCCAAGAAGGACTACGACGCCGCGGGTATCAGACACTTGATGTTCAATGGCAATCCGATGGTCTGGGATACGTCCGTCGCAGTACCGAACGGAGCCACGGCCTCCACCGAGTCGGTTACGTGGATTCACCTTCCGAGTTATGGAATCTGCTTCCATGAACAGGAAGGCTTCACTCTGGACGACTGGGAGCCCCCGCGCAACCACGATCAGTTCCGCACATTCGTGGCCCAGTTCCGCGTTCGGTATTCGCCGATCTTCCTGCAAATGCGTCCCCACGCACTTGTATACAACCTCCCTGCGAATACCGATTGATTCGTAGTACAACAAGAGGAAAGAATTATGACTTATTCTTCAACTTTCGCGGTTGCCAAAAGCCATGACATAAACGAGACGTTTCTTCAGGGCTTGGAAGCAACCTCCGCGACCGCAATTGACACTCTCGGTAAGACAGTGACTTCCGTTGACGGTCGGGAATACAAATACGTCTTTTTCGACTCGACTGGAAATGACGTCAAACTGGCAGGCCACCCCTGCATCTACGGCGACAGCACTACCCAGTGGGTTGTCGAGGGCGACATCAGTAACGCACACACCGTGCCGATCAAGCCCGGTATGGGTTTCGCCGGTGTCATGTGTGCGCCGAATGCTGATAACAACGCACAGTACATGTGGGTACAGACGAAGGGCTTCTGCCCCGGCGTCCGCTGCGGTACTGGCGTTGCGGCTAATAACGTCCTGGAGGTTTCCACTACGGAACTCTTCGAGGACACCGGTTCGATCCTGAGTGGAACCCAGGCGGTCAATACCGCATGGTCTCTTGGGGCGAACACCGATGCAACTGGCGGCGGTGCCAGCGTCTGTGACGCTATCATCCGTCCCAGCTAACTGACGCAAGCGTATGGGAGGGGCGTAATTGTGCGCCTCTCCCTTACGGCATATAGGAGACATTATGCCAAGAGAAATCTATTCACCCAGTATAGAAGAAGTATTGGCACTCGGAAATCCGCCGTTATGCAACGGCGTGCAAACACCCAACCCATGCAAAGAGATAGTCGCCCTTGCAACCCCTGTGTTCCAATCAATCGAACCGAGGGTCTTTGACTGCCATAAGATGCTTGCCGCACAAATGGCCATGGACCTTGGCCCTAACCTGTGGCTGATCCCGTCACAGGAGCGGATGCCCTACCCTGATGCTTGTCTGTTTGCCGTCGCTTCCATGATAGCAACCGAGCAGCAGAGAGGGCGCAGGGCGGATTGGTTCCTGTGGTTGGAAGATGATGTTGTAGTGCCTCCCGATCTGTTTACCAGATTGCGAGCATCAGCAGATCCGATGGAACGTCCGTTCGTAGCGTGCGTTGGATACGATAGGTATCCTAAATTCCTGCCCGCGGTATGGGATAGAACTGCTGACGGCAGGTTAAAGCGATGGACGAAGCCGCCCACAAGCGGTGTTCACAGGGTTGCGGCCACTGGTTTGGTCGCTGCCATATTCCATCGCTCCCTGTTCGAGAGAGTCCCCCAGCCTTGGTTTGGAATCACAGCCAGGATACTCAAGGATGTTTCGGGCAGGATTACAAGTAAAGAAGACATGCCCATAGAGATGGGTTCGGGATTCAAGCCGGACATGCTTTGGTCACGGCAACTGAACGAGGCTGGTATTCCGGTTTACGTCAATTGTGAGATAGAGACGACCCACATGGGCCTCTCGCTCCCGATCAACAGCAGGACCGCCCCGATCCTGAGAGAGATGTCCTTTATGGGCCGAAACAATCTGGAAGCAATGACTCGCGGCCATCTGCGAGGAGACAACAGTATATCTGAGGAGATAACAGATGAACAGCGAGAAGACTGCGACCCAGCCGGAAACAAGTATCGTCCCGGCGGACGAGAGCGTAGCCCTGTGCATGCCGATTTACGACAAGGTGTATCCGCGAGCGTGGGCGGCGCACATGGAATTGGCGATGAACCTGGGCAGGAAATTCTCACCTGAGAACCTTGGCATATTCTACATCCACAAGATGCCCCAGCCGCATGCCCAGAACTTCCTCTTCAGTCATGTAACCAGAACCCAACCGTGGCCCCAGTACGTGCATGAGTTCGGCGGACTGAACGGGAAAGTCCCGGACTGGATTCTGTGGGTGGAAGATGACGCCGCACCGCCCGCCAATGGCTACGACCTGTTGCGGAGCAAGGCCGATCCTATTCTGAGACCCGTGATGCACTCGATCAGTTTTGACCGTGCACCGCCTCACCACCCGTCGATCTGGAGAGACAGGGACAGCAACATCGAGGGCGGTAGAATAGATCCGATACATGACTGGGTAGACGACTCGCTATATCAAGTCGCACATAGCGGGACCTGCTTCTGCCTGATCCATTCGAGCGTGTTCCTGAAGATGCAGAGGCCGTGGTTCCATATGCAGCCGCCCGAGCCTGGGTGTGACAGTATCATCCCATGTCGCAGCCTGTCGGTGAGTATGCACAATGCCGGTATCCCGATCATGGCATATACTGGTTGTGTGACATCGCACATGGGCGAACACGTCGAGGTTGGTGCTGATCTGTCTCGCCGGTATTACCAAGAAGCGGGTGAAGGCAAATGAAGATCAGAGACTACGAGACATACGAAGACTACTTGGCACATCAGGAGGCCAAGACGCTGTCGATCAAAGACGGGACATGCGTAGAGTTGCATTCTTTCATGGACCGAAAAGCGACGTTCGACAAGTTGTTTTCCGATATGAATTTAGGTTCTAGCGGAAGGGCTATATGCCTCGGTGCCAGACGCGGGGAAGAGGTCGCGGCGATGAAGGAGATTGGAATTGACGCCATTGGCATTGATTTGGTTCCCTTCCCACCGTTCGTTCACAAAGGCGACATCCACGATATTCCGGTATGGGATAATTCTACCGGTCTGGTATATTCAAACAGCGTCGATCACGTATTAGATATCCCTAGATTCTGCAAAGAGATCGAACGGGTGCTAATATCGGGAGGGGTGGCTATCCTCCATTTGCAGATAGGAATCTGGAGCGATGAGGCTGCCAACCAGCTTGACTCTGTTGTAGAGATAGCGGATTTGTGCCATGGCATGATGGTGCTGTCCAGCCAAGAGATCCCTATGATCCTCGGAGGCATTAACCATCTACTGGTGATGCGGAAGAAATGAAAGAGACACTGTACGTTCACGGTATGGGTGGGCATGGTCACGCGGTAACTGCCGCCGCCATCGACCTTGGATACGAAGTTGTTCAGACTGACAAGTCAGAGAATACATCCCCGCCGATGGAGAAATGCTGCATATTCGCCCTTGGCGATAACAAGATCCGGAAGCGGCATGACCGGCCTGGGATGGTGTCGATCATCCATCCTTCCGCATTCGTATCAGACGGTTCCATAATTGGGCGGGGCAGTTATGTTGGTCCCGGTGCTCGTATCATCGCGGGTGCTAACATCGCCCGCGGTGCGATAATCAACACCGGTGCTATCGTCGAGCATGATTGCAAGATTGGTGCGTGGTGCCACATCGCCCCTGGTGCGACCATTTGCGGGCAGGTTAAACTTGGCGAGGGATGCTTCATTGGTGCGAATGCCGTAATAAGACAGGGCCTGACGATTGCCCCATGGACGACTGTGGGCTGTGGCGCTGCTGTAGTAAAAGACATTCACGAGACAGGAACTTACGTTGGAGTCCCTGCGAAGATAATTTGACACCGCGCCGACCCCGGCGTGCCTTTGTTAGAAGCGAGGGGTCTCCCGCGACCGGGGCGGTGTGTTTTTAAGGAATAGTTATGATTGACTGGAGAAAAGAACTCATCCCGAGACTGAAGCCCGTTAGCAGGCGTATGGTGGTATGGTTTGCCTTCAAGGCAATATTGATGGGTCTGTTTGCAGCCACGGTAATCGGGCTGTCCGTATAAAGGAATAGTCATGGCATTAGCAGGATATACAGTAGCGGAACTGCTGACAAAGATCAGCAATAAGCTCGATTGGGATACGGGTGACGCGACCTCGTCCACAAAGGTCTATCAGGCCATCACTGCTTGTGGCATGGCCGCGAGTACGTGGCGAAGCGAGCCTTGGTGGTGGCAGTTCGATGGGACCGGTAACTTCCCCATGGTGGCCAGTACGTTCAAGTACGATCTCCGGACAGTCAACACGAATGACATGGCCGACTTGCTGAGGGTGACTCGGGCCTACTTCGATGACGACTGGCCGCTGTCTCCGATAACATGGCGGCGGTATCGAGAACTCCAAGCCGTACCGATGAATGACACGACTTCTCGCCCGACCATGTACACGGTTATTAGTGGCGCACCTACCATGTATCTGCTGCCAAACCCGAGCACGACAGAGACGATCAACGTAGACTACATAAAGTTCCACGCCAAGATTACTGCCGGGACCGATTCGGATTTGATTGTACCTCCCCCGTATCAGGAAGGTATTTACGTTGACGGGCCGCTGTTTCTTCTGAGAAGGGATATCGGGGATATCGCGGGTATCGATCAATGCCCCGGTTTCGTTGAGGCCCTAGATCGCATGAGGGCGTCAGACCCGATGCAGTACGATGACGATCCTGATGCGATGTATAACCCTCCAATGGGTTCGAGGCCCGGCAACATGCCAAATGATACTCATTACACAATATTCCCTAATGGCGACCAAGCCATAAGCGAGCAGCCCAGCTTATGACAACTGACAGCAAATACCAGCATTGGCTCGTTTTTGATGGCGAGAGCGAGCAGGGCTTCCGCCAATTCAAGCTCCGATCATACGGTGTCCCGCAAAGCACTACACTTGCCGACGCCAGTATGCAGGAAGGTGACACCCTTCCTGACGACGCGACTTACGAAATCATTTTGTCTGGCATTGAGATGCTTAAACCTCTCACGCAGACCATAGACGGAAAACGAACGACAGTCCACAAGGGAGGCAGGGCTGTCGTGATGACGGGTATGAAGGAGAAGGTAGAGGCGAGCGGTACTGACTGGTCTGAGTTGAGCGGCACACGCGACGTAGACGATACTGATCCGCAGGTTCTAAGATACAAGATAAGATTCACCGCCGCCACAGGTACAGCCCGGCCTAGCGTTGGGGACACCTACACTGCTATCACAGGCAATGCGAGCGGTTTCACGACCGCAGGGTTGGATCGTGAACCTGTTGTTGTCTGGGTTGGGCATCGAGTAAAGGCAACGATCCTGAAGTCTCATATCAATGTCGTATTCCAAGCCCATCACGCGCGAGTAAGTGCTGGCAGTCCTGCGACGGAGATCAACCCAAGGCGTAGGGTTAGGACTGGCAGGTTTACATGGAAGGGCACTCGCCGGTTCTCAATTCCGATAGCGTCCGCGGTTAATTTCGAGAGCACGCTGTACGGCAGCGTCTTCCCCAATATGTCCGGGAGCACTGCACCCAAGTGCGTCAGGGTTGACACCTTGGACGATCCTCCAGGCTTCCCAGGTCGGTCCTTGGTTGTTGCCAGTTATGAGACACCGCGGGTGGTGGGACAGGGCAAGTTACGGATCGAATCGATGTTTGCCCCGAACCCGACAACCAAGGATCTTGCAGGCAATGTCATTGTTGGTCCAGAGCCCATAACTGCTGGCAGTTCAACATACCACGAGAGACGGCTCATCTCTGGCAGTGCAATCCGGCCCCGCCCAATGACCAAGATCATCCTTGAGACTGCCGCCACGAGTTTGAACCTGAACACATTCATTGACAAAGAGGGTAGTGTTAATAAATACAACCTCCCCAACTTTGGGAATGCACAAGCTGGCACACTCCTGTTCCTTGGCCTTCCACATACCACGTTTGAGTTCGTGAATGACCTCTGGTATTTGAATCTCGCATGGGCCTATTCAGGCGACCCGAAGAATTGGTTGAAGTGGAATCAGCAGACTGTGTCGCAGGCTGGAAACTTCTTCCCGGTCAAGAAGCCGGGCATTACGGCTTCAGGTATACTTGTAACCGGCGCGGACAAGTACGCTCTGGAATGGCGGGCCAATAAGGTCAAGACTTCTTCGGGCGTAGCCGGGGAGCAGGGCATTCCTACTGAGCCCTTCACACACAAGATGTTCCCGGAAGCTGACTTCAGGGCGTTTGGTAAGAACCTTGCCATCACTGGACTCTAATGCCAATACCAGAAGATAATCTTGTCCCGGAAGACGTAACCGGAGAGCTTGAGGCGCTTGCGCAGGGCGACGGCCCCTTCACTGGCCCCTTGGAGGATGCAGAGCAGAAGCGGCTTGAGCGGCTGGAGACCAGCCTTGCCGAGGAGATAGATCCTACCGAAGCCGACAGGCTGGACAGGGAGCGATTGCAGATACTGGAACGACTTGATGCCCTGGAACGGGTCCTGCCCCCGAGGCAGTTGGTAGTCGATGACTCTGAACTTCTCCCGGATCAGAACGTGGAACTGGGCAAGACCACAGGAGCTTTTACTTCCGGTGCCACGATCAGCATCACCCCCTGTGACCAGTCAAAGGTAGTCACTGGCGAGGATGCTGTTACGGTATTCCTGCGTGCCGACCGGAGATCCGCTACTGCTGTTATCGCTAACGATGCGCTGTTGACATGGGAGCGATTTGATACAAGAACCGACGCCGATGTTGCTGGTGTTCTGGTTGGCGGTGCGGGTACTGACGGCTTTGCTCCGGGGGATATGATACCCCACGCCAGCAACACCGTCCGGGCCGGATTTCTGCGATGCGATGGAGCGGCGGTCAGCCGGATTACATACGCCGCTTTATTCGCCGAGATCGGCACCGCCTATGGCAGCGGAAATGGGTCTACCACATTCAATGTACCAGACCCCCGAGGACGACGCCTTGTAGGCTCATTCGATGGCACTGGTGTCAGTGCAGGAGGCGGCGCTGGGGATCTGGGCGATACGGGGGAATATGCTGCTGTTGGCGAGACTGGTGGTTTTGCTTGGCATGGTATGATCGAAAATAATCACCCCGATCATTACCCGCACATTCACGGTATCAGCTCTATCGCCGTCCGAATCGGAACCGGAGCGCTCGACGCCAACAGGACATCCACGCTCAGTGCCACGGAAAGGACAAGCTGCTGTACATCGATGGTGCTCAGGCACGGTGGTACGCTTCACGACTGGACCACTCAATCACCAGTGTTCGGGGAACATACCTTCTTGGATACTGACAATAGATCCCCTTGGTGGACAGGGATGTGGCTAATCAAAACATGATAGACATGCAAGACACGATGGCGATAATTCTCACCTGGCCAGTAGGCCAGTGCCACGTTTCAATCCCGGCGTGGTTGATTCAGCATGGAATGGATTTCCTTGACCCGAAGGCCGTTCAGACCGTCTGTTGCGGCGATCAGGTTATCGCGGTCAACCGTTCCATCAGAGATATGTTTCTGGCTGGCGACAAGTCGAATCTCATTATGATCGAGAACGATCTAAGGCTCGGAGACGAGACAGATGCATTCCTTGAAGCTGATGGCGATATGGTATGCGTAGAATACGAGCGAGACAATCGCAAGCCCGAGGCTGACCGATGGGATTCTCTATCGGCGTTTCACATGGGTATGTGGCGGTCGACGCGGGAAGTCCTGGAGAAGACTGGCCCGCCGTGGATGGTGAAGGTATATGACAAAGATTATTGCAGCCCTCATGGGTGTATCTGCGAACCCTTGGCAAAACAGGTTATCAATAGAGGCTTCACAGTGCGGCACGCTGGAAAAGCCTTGCATGGAGAATTCTAATGGAGAAATATGATGCACAGAAACACTAAACGATGGCTCATCGCGTTCGCCGTGGCCGCACCGATTGCTGGGTTGCTTTCGATTATTGCAATTAGCCTTGGCGACTGGCTTCCAAGACAAGTCTGGTTTGCGAATTTGATACTGAGATAAGGAATAGACATGGCTGGTAATAACATAATTTGGGACGGCGACACTGATGGCGAACCAACTACGGGCGCTAACTGGTCTGACGGGGGCGAGCCCGATGCCACTGATGTTGCAATAATTCCGGCATATAGCGTGACGGCTGGCGATGCCACGGTTGATACAATCCTCGGCAGTGCAGCCTTCCCTTCGGCGACTGATGTGCAGTCGATGATAATCGAGGAGGGCGGTTCGTTTACTATCGGTTCACGCGCCCTGCCCTTGACCATCAAGTTCGCTGATCTCGCCACATCCGACCTTGACATTGGCGGGGTTGGGGTATGCTTCCTGACGCCGGTGAATTACGACACCATTACCGTTACCGAGGCAGGTTCCGCCCCAGGCTCTGGCGAATACGCATTGAACCTGACTGGAATGACTCATGCGGCGGCTACGGCGGCTGGTGCTATTCATGTAAACTGCGAATCCAACATGAGTGTTGGGATTGGGGCCGAGAACGGGGTTGTCACAGAAGTCGAAACCATTGTTGTCACTGGCGGCGATGTCACCATTGGGTCTGGTTGTGTGCAGCTTGACGGTGCTGATTCTGTTGACCTGACAGTCCGGGGTGGGAACGTGGTTTCTGAATGCAACCTCGGTACGGTGCTGGTGAGTGGCGGCACACTGACTATTAGGTCCGGCGTTGTTGACACGTTACTGACCATCGACGGCGGGCGGGTCAACTACGAAAGCGACGGGACATGTCTCGCGTGCGTGGGTAGCGATAGCGGGATACTTGACTTCTCCGGGGATGACTCACTCAGGACCTTTACCACAATGGATATCTACACCGGCTTCACGATCAATGACCCCAACGGGACAGTGACATGGACCAACGGTATCGATCTCAACAAGGCCAGGTTAGGCGACGTGGTTGTTGATATCGACCAGAACATTAACATAGTCAGGACGGGACTGTAATGCCATTACACGATACAATACGGCGGCGGATAGGTAAGTCGAGGCGTGGCGGACTGGAAGCTGGTCTGGCTCAACTTGGTGCCGAAACATTCGCGCCACAGATTGACCCGTCCGATCCACTTGCCGCACTCCAGCAGGGACCGCTACGACAGGGGCCGGTTGATCCCGGCTCGGGCGCTGGCGGCTTGGCAAATCTTGGGATTGCGGCGGAGCGTCCCGGTACGGCGTCAGTAGAGCAGGGTGGTGTGGGCCGGGCACAGTTTGGATTGACCACAGGCGAACTATCCCAGCCTAAGCGAGACTTCCGAAAGGAATTATCTGGTGTCGCCAGGGAGTCACGGATTGAGCGAGATGCGAACATAGGCAAGATCCCGACAGCCAAGGAGCAGGCGAGGATTAATCTGGTCTTTGACGAGCGAATCAAGGAAGCCACTAGCCCCGACCAGAAGCAGAACTTACAGCGGGAACGAGATGCGCTTCGCATCGGCTCCACTACCCCGTTTTTACAGGAGCGAATCCGCGTAAGGTCTAGTCGCAATACTATCTTCTCCGATGCTGGCGTGGTTGATCCAGCCAATATCGTTGCGATCAGAAAGACCAACCCGCGAGCCTTTGCGGAATTTGGTCGCGTAGCCGACGCTCTTGGCAGGGCTACGGAAGAGGACGCCCCGACGTTCCGGCGAGAATTCGAGAACAGGAAGGCCGAAGTGACGAAGATTATTGCGTCACAGGCCGGGGAGTTGCAGCGGAGGCTCCGCAGGACAGAGAAGTTCCAGGATCAGGCCAGTAAGTTGGCGGGTGAGCGGGGCGAGCAGGCCAAGGCTGCTGCCAAGCTGCGCGTTGAGGCTGCTGGAGCAAGGTCCGCGGCTACCAGACGGAGTATCACCAAGGATGCCAGAGATGTTCGGATTGCCGAGGAGAAGCGTATTCAAGATCAACTGAACGCTCAGGATGATTTCGATCAGAGAGAGCGGGCCATGAAGGCTATCGGGATAAGGCTCAAGGCTTCGCTTGCTTCTGCCGCCAAGAGCCAGAGCAGGCTACGAGAGAACAAGGCTAACAGTATCGCTATTGCTGGCTATGAGAATCAGCGCAAGATCGCCACGGCAAGCATTATTGATACGCAAAGGAACGTGGCTGCTGCCGAAGACCGCAGGAACGAGGTTATTGAGCAACTGACACCCCTGTTTGTGGACGGAGACATCGAATCAGGACAACTCGCGGACGCTGATGGTATCCATGACAAGACCGCAAACGCTACATGGACCAATGCTGACGAGGCCAAGCGGCTTCAGGGCGCACTCAAAGGCCATGCGAGCAGCGTAGAGTCTCTTAAGACGCAGTTGGCCGCAGCCAAGAAGGCCGGTACTGACATCGACGAGACAATCTTCAAGACCCAGCACCAAGGCATGACTCGCGACCAGTGGAACATACAGGAAACTGAGAAGCGGGCCGCTGCTAACAAGGACGCGGTTGCCAAACCAGCAGACCGGAAGGCGGCAGATCAGCCCATGACTCGCGAACGCAAGATACAACTTCGCGACGAGTGGCGAAAGAATAACCCGAGAAAGAATGGCGAAACCCAGGCCAAGTGGGATGCTCGTGGAGCGGCTGCATTAAAGGCCAAATTCAGTAAGGACGCAGAGTGACACAGTTAGACACAGATTTCACAGACGTATTTAGTGATCGCCTGCCCAAGGCGGTAGCTGACCCTGCGCCTGTCGGCGTGGATTTTGCGGATGTATTCGCTGCTCCCGCTGCGACCACCCAGCCTGCCCCTGTTGTCGAACAAGTAGACTTCACTGACGTATTCTCCCAACCCGTCGGAGAGCCTGCTCCGGCCCCGGTTGCCGCTCCTGCTCCCGGACCAATCGCCACCCGCATCCTCACGCCCGGCAGCATAGACCAGAACACGGAATATATTCCTGCCCAAGAGCATGGCTCGAACGCCAATTTCTTTAACTATCGAATAGCGCGGGCCAAGATTATGATTGGTCGCCCGTGGGAACCCGCTGATGATCTGATCTTTAGGACCCTGGATGCCGAATTACAAGAGCAGCTTGCAGAGCGGATGATAGACCAGTCTCGCAGCCGTGGCCATAGCGAGAGAGAGATTATCGGCCACGGAGACGTGGACCAGACATCAGAACTCGCCAAGGCTATGGAGCGTATCCGTATCGACCGCGGGCAGTCTGTGAGGCTCAAGAAGCTGGCGCAGAACGCTGTAGACTACCAACTCAAGAATGGTATCAAGATCAAGAGCGCCGGAGACGCGGCGCTTGATGCGGATCGCAAACTGGACCCCTCCGTGGTCGGGCCTTCTGTGTTGCCTGACGTTGTTATCAAGAACTACTACTCGAAGGTTGCCAAGGGCGTGGCTCACCTGCAACCCATCCACGATCTGGCCCAGCGCATGGCAGAGGGTGGTGAACATATATCTACCGAAGACCGCAAGACCATCGACAACCTTTCCGACAAGGAATACGGCATTCTCAAAGCCATGCTCTATCGGGCCGAGAGGGATCTACACCCGGACTTCACGGGCTACTGGTCCGCCCTTGATACGCGAATTGGAAGAGACCTGTCCAGCGTGGTCTCGTCCCTTATCGGAACCGGGTCAAAGGCTATCTCATTTCTTGCTCCTATTGTGGCAAAGGCTGGGGGAGACGTAACAGGGGGCCTTGATGCTCCGATTAAGGATTTTATATCTGATGTCGAGAAGAGGCGACTGAGGATTAGGGAATTATCTGAGGTGACTGCCGCCGCAGACCCCGCCATTACAGGCAACGGATTCCTTGACGCCAGCCTGACCGCCGCAGATGTCGCCGTTCCGATGGTGCTGGCGTATGGTGCAGGCAAGTTGGGTAGTGGGATATCGAAGGTGGGTGGGACCGTGACTGCTGCCGCGGGGCCTGTTGTAGGTGCCACTGGCAGCGCCATCTTCTATTCTATGGGCGTCGAAGAGATGCACCGGGACATGATTGATGCGGGGATAGACGACTCAATCGCCACCCCGACAGCGTTGCTTGCCGGTATTCCGTACATGATGGTCGAAGAGGCACAGCTAAAGAACCTTCTCCCGAGAGGTGCTGCATCAGCGACTATTCGCGACATAATCAGCGGGAGCCTGAAAAAGACGATGCTCCAGTTTGGGAAGGGACAGGTTGAGAATCTATCCGTTCAGGTGATGGAGGAGATGGTACAGGATGGAATACGGGTTGTCGCCAAGACGCTCGGTGCGGCTATTGACCCGAACACCGACATCCAAGACGTAATCGACTACGCTCACGAAGCTGACCAAATACTGGAGACCGGATTCGAGTCGCTGAAGACCTTTGGTTTCTTGCAAGTTCCGGGCGGGGCCATTCAACTGCGGCGGGACCTTGTCAACTCTCAGGGCGTGAGATTGTCCGAGCGTGCTGCTTGGCTGGTGGAGCAGATGGGATTCACGCCAGATGTGGAAGTAGAGGCAGGGGCGGAGGCAGAAGCCCCAGTGGGTGACGCAGTAGGTATTGATGAGGCATTCGCAGAATTGGATGCTGTACTGGCCGAGGCAGATCTGGAGGGTGAGACTACCGCAGAAGCCCCTGTAAGCCCCGAAGTCGGGAAGGCACCCATTGCACCCTCTGAAGCGGTTAAGGCCAAACCTGCCCCCGTAGTACGCAAGGACGAGGGTGTTTCGCCGGTTGTACAGGCACAGTGGGTTGTCCGTCCAGCAACAGGTGATATTCCCGTCAGTATTGAACTCGTAGATGCTAACGGCAAAGTGTTAGAGCTTGGCCCGGATTTCCCGGCAATCGGGAGCGGTAGACATGAGCTTCGGCTGCGAGCTGCGATTGAAAATGCTACCGCTGAGGCAGAGGCAAGAAACGTCGCTTTGCCTCCCGCTGCTGCTGAAGGGGAGGTTGGGCCGGAAGTGGTTACAAAGAAGCTCGCACCGAAATTACCGAGCGTGCCACCCAAGGGGCGAATACAACTGTCAGTGGCTACCCCGGTCCTTCACCATGAAGCGGGTATTACCAGCGGCATAGCGATGATCCCGGACAGCGGTCTTACTATTGGGAGCGTACGCGATATTTTCGTCAGCAACACGCCCGATCTGGCTACTGGACAAGGGGCCAGCAAGGGTATCGTATTTGAATTTGATTCGTCTAAGACCGATGGCGTTTTGTCACGTAGAAAACCCGCATGGCAGATTTCTTACGCCAGCGGTGCAGCAGAGTTCGAAACGCGAGGCGTCTCACCTGAACAACTCAAAGACAGCGTTCTCTCGATAACAATAAAGCCGGATTTACAAGGCCCAAAAGGTCGCCTTCGCCAATTAGAATTAGCGCTTGTCAGGCTAGAACAACAAGGCTGGACGAAAACCCGGAATACCGATGGCAGCGAGACATTCCGGAGGCCAGAGAGCGTAGAAGTTCAAAGACTCGACCCCGCCAAGCCAACTGTTTCCAAAAAGGAAAAGGTTGAACCATCGACCCCGCCCGTAGCACCGTCTCCCGCCCAGAGGCCCGGAAAAGTAACCATTGCCAAACCTGTCGCCGGGAGTCCCGCCAAGGTCAATTACGAACCGCTGATTGAAGCCGACAAAATCGTCTCCGATATGGGCGAAGCGCAGGGTAACACTTTCCTGAAAAAAGCTCGCAGCACGTTCACGCGATTTACAGGCTTGGATACGGGCATTCGGAAGTCATTGATCGAATACACTGAACAGCGGGCCGATATCTCCAAGCTGGCGGCGAAGCATACGGGGAAGATCTTCGGTAAGATGTCCAAGGCCAAGGTGGATCAGGCTCAATTAGCAGCCGAGTTCCCGGCAGAACATGATGTAGACGCCAGCCAGCAGAAGGTGATAGATCAAGTCAAAGCCGATCAGGACGCCGCGTTCAAGGAAATGGCACGGAGAGGGATATGGGGTGATAAGCCGTGGCCTGACGGGAAGATAGACTGGCTTTCGCGAAGACTTGGGTTGGCTTTATCCAAACCCCGCCCGAAGTCCGGCAAGAGCCAAAGGGCTTACGACCAGGAAGTATCTGATCTGGAACATGAGATCGAGTCGTTGGAACAGCTTAAACAGCGTGGGGTACAATACGTACATCGCAAGACTCTCCCGAAAGACTTAATCCAGCGGGCGAAGCGGAGATTCTTGGGGCGGGCAAAAAAGATCACATCAAAACCGACAGGACTTCTAGGTCGTGTATTCGGCACTATCCAAGAGGCGCGGGCTGCTGGGTTTAAGGTGGTGGACTTCAGGGAGTCGCACGCTCATTACATGGAAACGACGTGGCGTTCGCTGGCGTCTGACGATTTGATTCGCGCGATTAACGAAAACCCGCATCTGGCTGCACCTGCGGAATCTGCCCCCGCTGACTGGGTTGAACTTGACCCGAGAATGTATCAGGCCAGTAAGGACTTACGATATTCACCCGCCATCTCGGAGGCCATTGAAGAACTGGCCGCGTCTCGACCCACGAGAAGCGTCTTCGGACGCGCTTATGACGGATTCAATACGGCGATGAAGATGATCGGCTTTTACAATCCCATCGTCATGGGCAAGAACGATCTCGTTCAAATGTGGCGTCTTTCGGGAATGAAGAGTCTGGTGAAGATCCCGCGAGCGTTTGGTATATGGAACCGCAAGGGCAAGACTTACGACCGATACCGCAGAGAGGGTTTGTTCGCGCATGAAATGTCTTTCCAGCCTGCTGCTGATGTGATAATGCAGGACATGATAAGGGCCACAGAGCAATCGTTTGGACGGTTTGCGGCTGGTGAAATGGCTAAGTGGTTGAACCCGATAAAGATAACCCAGAACTTGCGGGAGTTTAACGACCGTATAACATGGAACCTCGACGAAATTCTCCGTATCGCCGCCGCCGAATCGATCCAGACAGGCCGTCTTGCACAAAACTATGGCATGAGTCACTTTGAGTTGACTGAACTCGCCAACGATTTCATGGCCAATTATGGCAAGGTGCCTAAGAAAACTCGCCGCGCGTTGAATCGTGTCATCTTCACCCCGACCTACAAGATCAGTATGGCCCGCGTTCTCGCCCAGATATACGCCCAGCCCAACAAGTTCAGGGCGCAGCTTGCAAGGCATATGGCGTACAAGATGTTCGTCTGGTATGTGTTGCCTGGGCTTACCGCGATGCTCATGCTCCGAGAGTGGGACGACGGAAGGATAGAGGAAGGGCACAAGGTTGTCGTCAAAGGCGGTGGCAAGGGCGGTAAAGATATCGTCTACAGCCTTTCCGATCCAATCCTTGAGGACGCCAAGGTTTCACAACGGCCTATCCTGAAGACTCTCGAACTGAACTTGGCGGCGGCTCCGAATCTCGCCCTGAACCTCTTCCGCGGCCCCAAGTACAAAAACAAGAGGGACCAGCTTGGTCACTTGTTCAAGCTCGGTACTCCCATATGGCGGGATATCCAGAGTTGGCGCGAGGAAGATAAAGACGCCGCAGACAAAATGCTGACGCAATTAGCCATTGCCTATTCGTATGAGCGTAGGCCACGAGAAGTGTCTAGGGATACGGCGATTGAGGCTATGCTGAAAGCGATGTCGCTCTGGACAGACTGGAAGATGCAGAAGGAAGACTTGCAGTTTAAGTTTACTGGCAAAAGGCCCAAGAAGCCTAGCCTCGGACGAAGAACAAAACGAACCAGAACAAGGAGTCGTTAATGCCGAAATCTGACAGCGTACCAAAGTGGCTTATCGGGCTGATTATCGTATTCGCAGGGGCTCTTGGCGCTGTGGGCGCAATATCCGTTGCGAATGCGGCGATAATGAGTGAGCACAAGGAAGCGCAGAAGACGCAATTTGAGGACATCAAGGCGCGTCTCGTGCGTATCGAAAACAAGTTGGACAACTTAGGAGAATGACATGAAACGTAGAATGAAAAAGTATTGGAAGCTGGGCCTTGCGATGTTGGCGACAGGATTCATATTCGCCGTACTCGGCTGCGGTGGCATGGGCGGTCAGGGGTTCAGCGTTAAGATTATCGCGGAGAACGGGTCTTCGATTCAGCAAGTAGAGGTCAACCTGAACGCCGACGATGGCGGGACGGACCTGGGCGGGCTGTGGTACAAGGCCAAAGATCCCACTCAGAACGTGGTGACAACCCAGCCTGCGGAAGTTGAATAATGACCGAAGAAAATAACATGATGGTCTATCAGGGCTTCTCGCTTGGCCTGAATGGTAACACTTGGTACTTGAAGGAAACCTACAGGGTCCTGGTGGGTTCCATGTACAAGCTCGTCTGCCCAAAATACATGTCGACCGACGGCGCGTCGATCCCACGGTTCTTCTGGCGCATCGTCGGGCATCCTATGACGGCATCCTACGTTCGGGCGGCGGTAATCCATGACGCCGGGTACGCAAACACGCTGGAATGGTCCTATCAATACGGGTCAAACTGGGTACACGAGATCCACGGTCGCAAGGAGACAGACCAGTTATTCCTGATGCTGATGAAGGATCTGAAAGTTTCGTGGTGGCGAAGGAATCTGATGTACCTTGCCGTGCGTTGGTTCGGAAGAGGGAACTGGACCGAGAGATAATCTCACTTTTATGCTTGACAGACTACCGGCGTGCGTTATGCTTTACAGCATGGACATGACGAAATCAAAACCTGTGCGGAGCAATCCTCCGTACCACCCCTAGCCTCGGCAGAGATGTCGGGGCTTATTTTTTCCTTCCAAATACTGCTTCCCACTTCGCGAACAGCCTGTCAACCATCCGCCGCTGCTGATAAGGCGACGGCCTCGGGGCACATTTGGGCTTGCCCGCCTTCAACCACGCTCGGTAGCATTTCTCTTGGATGCTCATGTCTTCTCCGGGTTGCACTTTGGGCACCGTTTTCCGCTGATTGACTGTATACCGCCGATGCAGTATGGGCACCGTGGTTTCTTCGGTTGGGGTTCGGGCGGTTCTGTCAATCCCTCTGGATGGACATAGGCACGCTCGAAGAACTTAACCAGCACTGGCAGGAATCGCCTTGCCTCGGTTATAAAGTCGGCATCGCTCATGTCTTCCCATTCAGTCACTGTCGGCCTCCCTTCGTTTCTTTCCAGTTCCAGAGATACTTCGTAACAGTCGCCAGCCCACCCATGCACACGCCCGTGACAATAAATGCAAAGAATATCATCGCGTGTAATTCCCAAGGTAATATCTTCGCCGTGATTTGGTACGCCCACCACGCGCCAGAAAGCATCAGGGCTACGACTCCCCACATGGCAATCACAGTCAATTTAGTCATCGTTATTCTCCTTTGAAGCATTGCCCACAACAGGCCACTCCGCTGCAAATGTAACGTGGATAGGGTAAACCGCAACCCCGCCCTGTTGTATGGGCCTTGTCCAGTTGTCTTTGTTATCAACCATCGGTATTCTTCTCGGGGAGCCACTCGGGGCAGGTTTCGGGGCTGGCTTGCAGCACCCACGGCACGTTATGCCAAGTTGATTGATATTGATTCCCTTGTGTGCCGTCCCATTTCCAGATGCTCTTGCAATGCGCCCAATGAAGCCCGTCTTTCATTATGACGAATTTGCCAGGGTTTACCTTATCGCTATTGCAACGCCTCGTCCCCACCGGCAGGCTCTTCAGCCACTCCACCCCCACCGGCTCGGGAGGCGGGACGGGCTTCGGAGGCAGGAAGAGGACATTTACACGTATGCCCGGCCAGCAGCAGATTAGAACCTCTTCTATGCTGTGCAACTCAGAACCTTCCGGCGCAAGTCCCATCACCTTCTGCCCCACATCCATCGCCTGTCGGACTGGGTGGTCGGCGGGAACGTCCTCGTGTGCGTAGATCGTACCGCGTGGTAGATTCACGAAGTGGATTTCGCCTGTCTTTGCCTCTATCTCAAACATTTCATTGTTACTCATGCGTCTTCTCCAGTCTTAATGGTTATTTCCGTTTTTGTTACTTTCACGTATGCCTTCACAGGGCTGCAATCTCGGCCATGGAATTTCCAGCACAGCGCCCGCGTTGGAATAGGGTATCGCTTGACTCGTACCCATTCCAATATCTGAACGATGGTAACTGATGCAGGGAACCATCCACGCCAGATTGTACGCCTCGGGCGCTCGATTGGGTTTTGGATGGCTATGCGGAGCTTGCTCATTGTTTCGCTGCCTCCGCTGCCCCTTTTGCTGATACGAAGGTGCTGTGGCATTCGTCTGGTCTGTGCTCGTTATGTTCTGGTGCTCCGTCACGAGTCAAAACTGCCCAAGAATTCTGGACTGCCCGTGAATTAAACTGAATATCCCAAGAGTCACACCTTTCAATTTCGCCGCCAGTATTGTGACCAACGATCCACAGCGAGCGATTGGCCATATCGGTAAATAATACCCCGTTCGCTGTCTTCGGCAGTTTATCCACGATTGCCTGTAGCCGGGCAAGCTCGGCTTCGTCAAGCTGGACTTGGGGCTTGCAGATATTATACGGACTGGTCATCATTTCCGATATTTTGCACCCGTACTGGCCTGCCCCAATCAGCTTCATCATCGCGTCACATTTGCCTGTACACCACGGCACGCTCTGTTCGTCTCTTCTCGGTTCAGGTTTCATCGCCATTCTCCTTCGCTGGTTGGCCGCTGTCTCCCCACAGCTTCATCAGGCCCAGCGGCTCAAAATCTGATTCTATTATGTGGTCAAAATTAACCGGCACTCCGCTCATCGCAGCACTGAGGTTTTGCAGGGATTGCAGTTCCTTGTGTAGCCGTTCCGTCATTTCCTCGTCGTCCCTGTACAGCACCAGCAACGCAGCGATACCGCCTTTGAAGTGCATTTCCTCGTCAGTTGTCAGCCACGCTTTTCTCGCTTCGCGGAATACGGCACCGGCTATCTCCTCGAAGCCCAAGTATCCTTCGGCGGCACGTTTGGCGGAATCGGCTATTATCATAATTACTGCATCATTCATCATTCTTCTCCCGTAGTTTCAAATTTACTGTGCTCCACGCACTCTTCCCCGCAAACACAGGTGTCCATGAGGCATAGGGTGCAGGTGTCGCATTTTGCGTCAGTTTCGTTTTTCATGCCTTATCTCCCTGTATCACGCAACGCACTTGAACGCGCAGAACATCGCACCGGTTAGCCGCGCGTCCTTAATAACCCATCGACCCCTGAGCAGCCTGTTCATTTCGTCCCACTCCTTCTCTGCCACCCTGAGCATCTCCTCTTCGCTCGGAAGCCCGTGAGGAAACGCCCATGTGCTCCTGAGAGGCATTGCTCCGAGCGGACGCTTCGATACTGACTCGATCTGTTCCAGATACAGCGGGCACAACTGCGGGCCGTCCTCGGACGCATGGACACCTTGGTTCGCTGGCCCATGAAGCAGAATAAGCTGTTCGTGGTAGTCTTTCGGGTTTGGTGTATTCCACCGGCCATGCTGCGAATAAGCGGCTCGCAAGGCTTTCCACGCGGAATCCTGTCCGGCACGCTTGAGCGTATCAATCCAAATGCCTATCTGCTCGACAGTGGGTTCCCACTTCGTCCAGAGTTCCATCATTCGGTTTACCGTGTCTTTGGCTTCTGATTCAGTCATAGATTTAGCCTCACGATGTTCTTGTAGACCGCCAACCCGTCGAGCCAACGCAATTGATCAGTCTTGTCGCTTTTTTTTGATAGTGATAATACCGCCTCTGTCAGTAGATCGTCTGCCCTGATATGCTCTTGCTCTGGGGCGCTGCTGTTGAGGCAGAACCTCATTTGTCTCGCAAATTGCTTGCCGGTCATATATCATTCTCCTGCTAAGATTTCATCCACCCTTTTTCTCTTGTCTTCCGGTCCAGTCTCGAATTGCTCAGGGAACAACCCTTGCCATCCGTTTGCTATCGACGCCTCAACAGCGGCGACAGCGGCTTCGTTGCTGAACTTCGACAGCTTCTTCAGTTGCCCTTTGGCCATTCGCGGCGTCAGCTTCTTCTTGATATCCTTCCGGGCCTCAACCCATTCAGGCCAGACTTCTTTCAAATGTTCAGGTGGTTCTGGCATCTGGTTCTTAGTCTGTTTCTTTGAGTCTGGTTCTTTAGTCTGGTTATGTGAACGTTTTGTGAGCGCTTCCGTAGACGGTTCGTTAGCGCTGGTGTGAACGCTCTGTTCGCGCTCTTGTGACGATTCGTTAGCGCTATCGTTTCGTGAGCGCTCACACTCTGTCGTGACGTAGTGGTTGCTCTTTCCATTCCCGCCGTTCGTGACTCTGATAAGCTCTTTCCCCTCAAGCAGCACTATCGCCCGCATCACCGCCGGGATGCTCATGCCGATATCCCTCGCCAGCGTCCGCACGCCGGGCCAGCAATCAGCGTTCTGGCCTGTACGGTCATCAATCACGCTGTATACCAGCTTGGCGGTGGGGGTTAAATCTGTTCGAGTTCTGATGTCTATATGCATTTTGCTAAATTTTCGCGTCATGGAGCACCATCAAAAAAAGCGGCTCTTCCGGGGGAACACGAGTACACGCGAGGTGGACTTGACCCGGAAGGCCGCAAGATTGATCAGGATGCTATCACGTATACTCATGTTCCACTTATATCCTATACATTGGTGGACACTAAGTCAATGAAACTTGGGAATTATCGGAAAGTATTTGCTCATTCTATCTCCAATCAAGCAGGGTGCCACGGCTGGATAGTTTCGGGGGAAGCTTTCTGCACCCAGCCAACATCGGTCCAGGGTATTGCGTTGAATGATCCTATTGAGCCATCCCATCTCCAAATGCTACCGTTCCTCCAGTGAAGCCCGTCATTCATAGGTACAAATGGCATAGGGTACTCGACCGCAACGTATGGTAGCATCTCTGCTAGGCTCTTCAGGTAGGCAAGGCCAGTGACGGGCTGGGGTGGCAGTTCGACAAAGTCAATAGCGACACCAACTGAATTGTTGCTGGAGTTCATGGTTGCATAAGGGGTATCGTCCAGTTCTCGCTGTTCGGCATTGGCTATCCCCAGCACCTTCACCCCTACAGCCAGCGCGGGCGGCTGGTTTTCGATGGGGACAGTGCCAAATTGGTGCCAGTGCCCATGTCCGCGCGGCTTTTCAGCTTCCTCCCATTGCATTGCAAATACTGTCAGCACGCCGTCATCGTCTTGGAGTAGGTAGTGTTTACGCATTGGCTTTCTCCTGTGCTATTTCAAGTAGTCTTACATCCTTGCCAAAGTGATTCCTTGCCGCCTTCTTTGAGCGGAACACAAACATAATCCCCTCGGCACCTTCCGGCATAGCAACTGGTGTCTTGTTCACTTGCCCATCAACCGTTACAAGGGGCTGGCTACACAACATTGCAAGGCATTTCGCCATTTCACATCTCCTGTCTCAATATTAAGGTGTCTGCTGCACGCCATTGGTAAGGTTCGCCCTTGGCAAGAAACGCTCTCAGCTTGTCGCGTGTTGCAAGCAGGGCTTCTCTGTTGGGGGCTTTGTGGTATTCGTGCCGGTGGGCCTGCGCCCATTCCATTTGTTGTGGATACTTGCGCGTCATTACCGTTGCGAAGTTCTTGGGCTGCAATTCTGCACATACAGGGCTTGCTCCTGTGTGCTGATAATGAAGAAGCGGTACAATATTACGTAGGTCGTGACGAAAAAACATGTTCTTGCGCCCGATAATATGGTGCCCCACTTGGGCCTGAAAGCCTTGGATGGCACACGGACTCAGGCAGGCTATCGCCTGAATCAAACCGTCGCACTCTTTTATCAGGGATCGGCTGGGGGATTTGTTCACAGTAGCTCCGTAATCGTGACGACAACTTTGCCGCCCTTGACTATCTCTTTGCGGATAATCCGCAAGTCATCTATCTGGTAATCGTCCATGTAAACCCTTGCCTTCTGTAAGCCGTCCTGAATACCCTTGGGGAGATTGTCCAGATCGCGCCTGCGCCTGTCCGGTGGGAACACCTCTATAAGCATCATCAATCGCGCAGGCATGGGGTGGTAGTGCTTCACCCACGCGACAACATCTTCGTTATACTCCACCAATCTACGGTACGCCCTACCCTTCTTGGATAGTAGCGTGCGACCACCTACGTTCCGCCAGTAGGTGTTCATTGTCGGGGGCCACGGTAAGGTGAATTTGTGTATGGTCAGCACTATGGTTTCTCCACTCGTTTGAATGCGTACCGCCAGTCCCAAGGGTTTGACGCCATTGGATAATCAGGATTGATCGAATCCCACAAAATGAAGAAACCGAGCATATAAACCCGATCCTTCAAATCCTCATCCTCGATACAATCCGCCTCAACGAAAATCTGTTGCAACTCGTAAGCCTCTTGGGAATTAGTGAGATCGAATCCATGCTCCTTGAAGTGGTTGAGTTCCGCTCTTCTGCCGCCGTCGCTAAGGGTATAATCCAATAGCTTCTCGCAGGTCGTACACGATACCGGGCCTTCCTCGCCCTCGGCAGATGTCCAGCCCCCATCGCGAGAAAAATCGTCGGCGTTCTTGGGGTCCGCCTTCTTGACTTTGGCGACAGCCGCATCGATGCATTCGTCGCAAAATACCTCGCCGTCGTCAGCCCCATGTATCCAATGGAACGGTCGCACATCAGCCGTCGCAAACGGTTCCAACAGTTCCCTTATTCCGTCGAAGGTCACGCCCTCTCGCTTCGCATCCTCCGCCGTGATCTCCTGCACCCGCTCCGGCCTGACGCTCAGTATCTCGATGTGCGTCCGGGCGTAGTCGAAGGGGAGGAAGAGATTCGGGCGCTTATGGTACGCGCGATGCTTCCTCGGGGGGGGATTCAGTTGTGCTTCTGGAGCCTGAAATAGAACCGGAACCGCCGCCACGCCACAAGGCATGAAACGCCAGTTGCCTTTCTCATTACGCTCGTAATGACCGTACCGCCAGTGCGTTTCCTTCACCGACACGATCATGCCGGGGCGGTAGCGGGGCTTGCGAAGGCTCCAAGGATACCACCCGGCTGACGAATCATACGCCATCTCCCACCAACCCATATCAATGCTGCTGTTCCCGCTAAACCACTGCACCGGGGCCTGCGGCTGCGGCTTAATCAACCGCCGCGTCACCGTCTTGTCGCCGTCGTGCGCCTTCTGGGCCAAGTCGGGCGTCATTAGCATTCCGTACTTCTTCATGGCTTCTCCTTAAGGCTAGAAGGGAATATCGTTAGGATCACCATCATGCGGCGCTAGTTCGCTCTGAGGCTGCGGTGCCGGTTGTGTTGCGGGTGCCTGCTGTTGCGCTGCAGG
>SDBT01000897.1_pt1 | contig 49893 bp, 85 predicted proteins | sample 2277101 | NCBI WGS metagenome assembly SDBT01 (sample SAMN10404973, study PRJNA504765) | marine sediment metagenome | isolation source: marine sediment core GS10_PC15, 103 cmbsf | place: Arctic Ocean: Southern Knipovich Ridge | collected 2010
GTTCTTCTGGGCAACGGTTCAGACTTGGGTATGGACTTGTTCGATGCAGAGCGGCTGATCAAACTTGCCGAGTCCGCCCTCGGCTGCCGCTGCGCCGTTGTCGAGATAACCCTGGAAGGGAAGGTGGTGTAGGATGAGTATCGAAGATGTGCTAGTCGTGCTGAAACGCCAATTAGTGTTTTTAGACGACGACCGGCCTGGCCATGTTTATGACAACCTGGCCCAGTTGATACAAAGCCTTGAGGCTGGCGACCAATATGCTGTCCAAGCCCAGAGGATAGGGATGATGCGTAAGGACAGTTTTCCAGCTTACCCCGAATAGGCACAACGCCAGGAGCTGCCGGGATGAAGGGACGACCCAGGAAAAACTTCGAGGGTGCCCCGTGTCTAAAATGCGGGGTGAAACGCGTAGGCGACCTGTTTCTCAAGAACCGGGGCGAGTGCCGACCATGTAAGGCTAAATACATGGAACAGTGGAGATTGAACCAAGCCAGGACGGCATGGCTGCGGGGCTTCCGAAAAGAGGTACACCGTGACGGTAAGCCCAACGTGCCTGATGTAGTAGTGGCCGAGCGGATCGCCAATGCTGCTCTGATCAAGGCCGCGCTGCACGGCGGCGATATAACATTGTATGATTTCTCATAATATCCTCACTCCAGAAATAACCCCCGGCCTGAACGAGCACCGGGGGCGAGAGAGAAGAAAAGGCTAGGAATTGATCTTGGCCATAGTTTGCTCTTTAATCGAATCCGTAAGGGCCACGATCTCGAGCCACACTTCCCCCCTGACAGCCACATAGACCTCGACACACCTGGAGCACAGATAGCCGATGGTAGTTTTATGCGACACACCTAGGCCCCTGTCCGGACGTGGCCTGCCGGGCTTTTGTATCATCCCTGGCCCATAGGCGTCCAGGGCAACCAAGACAACAGAGTCTCGATGGTGCTCGTCATCAATCACCTTTCCGCAAATATCGCACGTTATTTTGATAGCCATATCAATCCTCGCTTTCTGCCCATTAGGGCTAATCAGTTTCGGTCAATCGCCGGGCAATCTCGTAGCCGCGCTGCATACCCGTGAGGCGGGTCATGCGCTCGCCCCAGTAGCGGTTAGTGTCGGTATCGAGCCGCCGCGCGTTGCGCTTGGCTTCGGTTACCAGTTCGGTCATAGTGCTGCCGTAGGCGTGTTTCCAGAATTCGTCTAGGGTAGGGATCATGATTGCTCCTTTGCTTTGGCGGCCAACTGTTCAGCCAGGGCTAATGGGCTTGGAATTGTCCTGGCAATGGCGGCGTAGGCTTGGTCTAGGTCAATAGTATCTAGCAACTCCCCTCGGCTCCAAGGCAATTGATTTGCCGCCTGCACCTGATAAGACAAATCTTCCAGCGCTGCCAGTAACTCGGCGTTGACGGCCAATAAACTATCAATCTTGTTGGTGCGCGCATCGTTTGGGGTAATCTTCATAATATCTCCTTTCTGTCCGGCGGGGCTAATTTATTCGCTCCACGCAAACCTTGCCCATTTGGATACACCTTTCGCCAGTCTGGACAAGTGAATCATAGGCACTTTGGTCGGCCTCGCTCCGGCAGTCTATGCGGCTATTGACAGTATATGTCGGCCAATCATCCCACAGATAAGTGAATTTGGCTTTGATACAGACACAGTTCAAAACCATTTTGCCGCAAATGTAGCAACTAGGCAGCGGTTCGGCTACGATGTGGTCGCCATCTGGTTTTCGCTCAACTTCCATAGCTAATCCTCCTGTTAGGGTTACTCGGTCCACTCCCCGCGCCTGCGTACAGGAGCGGAGGCCGGGGCGGGCTAGTCATAATAGGTGTAAGCTTCGCAGGATGGCTTGCCAGTGCGGGTACAGCCCGGCTCGTACTTAGAGCCGTCTTTGCACTCTACAGAGCACCAAAGGCACATGCCACAGCCGAAGTCTGACTGCCGGACCTTTTCAGGCACTCGGTTGGTTGTTTTTGTCGCTTCCATATCAAACCTCACTTTCTGCCTCGCGGCGGGGTAGTATAGTCCACAATCCTACGCGCCCAGCTACGGACGCGGGGGGCGGGGGGCTAGCTTTCGCCCTTGGCCTTGGATATGGCCGCGCGAGCCTGGACTACCTCAGTTTCGTTTTCCACGTCCCAAAACCCAGCATCTCCGGAGTGAGCGAGGGCTAAATAACGGACAGTGATTACCTTCAACGCTTTTAATAAGTCCGGCGCGGCCGCAAGAATATCAGCCACGGCCCCGCTATCTTTGCAGGCGGCTCGGTCGACTTCGCCTACAACTGCAAGGCATATATTGCGACTATCTCGGATTGTGTAGGTCGACCAGTCCGAGTAACCGTGCCAATTACCCAGTAATTTTACAGCTTTCCACGGTGTATGTTTAGTTATCATTGTCAATCCCTTCATTAGAGTATCGGCTGATTATAGGTTGGACTTTAGCTTGTTTCAATGCGGAAGTCGTAAGCGTATGAGTGTATAGCCTCTAGTAACAGTACAGCGTCACGTCTGGAGGGGCAAGAGAATAAGGCTTGCATTGCTATAGACACTGTTCTTTTGCCTTGGGGATCGTGGCCAATTACAACGTCATAAGATTGTTGGCAACTAGAACCGTCATTTTCGGCCTTGACTATATCGGCATTTTCAATATATGTTTCCGTTCCGCTCATCTTGTTATCCTTTCGGTATCGCCTGCCCTATTGCAGGCGCTATGAGAGTATGCAAACACCGTGCCAAACACTAAAACCGTGTTTGCGGGCTTGGAATGGGCATTGTGCGCTTGCGCTTGTGATAGAAAACAACGTGCTTTTTGCGCTTAAGTAAGCAAGTGTATAGCCTGTAAAGACTTAGGCTGTTGTTGACGGTTGGCAACGGTTAGCGCTGAAACAACGGAGCCAAAACCTACCATTTGGTAGGATTGATGCCTTATCGGATTAGTAGGGATTAGATAACACCCTCTCTCCCTCCATTTCCCTCCAATTACTACAAGTGTAGTAGCAATCGCGGTTGATGCGGGCTGATTGCCGCTATTCCGCGTGTGTTAGCGCTGTGTTAGGGCGCATGGGCTTGCGAGGATGCGTTCTAAGCGTACTTCGCACGGCATGGCACTGGCATAGCACCTATCGCTGCGCGTGCGGCTGTGTGCGTGCGTGGATCGCCCAGGATGGGGGTGTGGAGCGGTGCCGCGCTGCGGTGCATCACCCAGGCCAGGAGGCCCACCGGGAGCGGTGCGGGTGCAGGAAGGAAAGAATCCGCGCGGATCGACCACCCCATCCACCCCCCACTACCCCCGCCATGTATGTATACTAGCGCGCCCTCAAATATCTGACAAAACCTGTATTTCCCCCTTGACACCCCATATCTTGTGTGCTATGCTATCCCCCATGAGCCAGCGACTGCTAATATCTCCTTCGATTGGGTTTACCGGCTGCACGTTCTACGACGCTATTATATGGCCCGAATTGACTGATACGCAGATAAAGCTAATTTTGCGTCGTCGCTGGTTTTGCATGACGCCCCGGCTGCCTGGTTTTTACCTTGGTCCCTGGCGGATAAATATACGCGACCGTGCCTTATTTGACCGGGTATCGCCTATGTTGTGGGAGTTATTTGCAGGTATAAATGAGGAGTATCCTGACTGTATTTGGACAATAAGCCTTGGCGACAATGATTTTGTTGAACACCCCCGTATCCGTGAATTGAACGACTTTTTGGCGAAGGGCGCGAAATGATACTTGACATCTCCCCCGCTCTCTGCTACACTACCCCCGGAGGTTTGATATGGAACAATGCCGCGATAAGTTCGATTTAGGTGCAGGCACGTTTTATTGTGATAAATACTGGGGTCATTTCGGTCAACATTCTTGCAGTTTTGTTGTTGGCAAGAAGGAAGTCACCCTTTCGTGGAACGATAAGTATAATGCCGCCACCGTTACGAAGGAGGTTTGAATTACTAAACAGGGGTCGTGTAGATGTAGGTGCGGCTGTGGAGTGGCGCAACCGGGTATGGCCTCAAGACTGTTCCCGGCCAGGCCCAGCCCATCAAGCGGAGCGGCCCCTAAGGGAGGTTGATATGTACGAGGTTTTTGTTGATATTCCGTCTTGTGACCTAGCTGAGAAACTAAGGTCGTATGACAAACATGATGTTCCTATTGGCGAAATGTGCCGAGAGATATTTCGCGTAGAGTCCATGTGCCCCGGAATGCCGACGGCTGACGGCGGTTCAACGGTTACGGTGGTTTTCAGCACGTTCCACTGGAGAAAGTGCTAGTTATGGCCGAATAGGAGGCTTGATATGGGCAATTTTACTAAAATGTGGTTATCATACGGTTTCCTTCTGGCTTGTTTTTCGGTATCCACGCTTATCAGCGGGCCGCTATCATGGTTTTTTATTGCGGTGGAGCTTTGTTGTTTCGCCCCGATAATTTATTTTGGGCGTGCGGGAACCAGGGAGGTTTGATATGTATTTTTGGTTCATGATTGTATATGTGGCTGCATTAGCAGTAGCCTTTGTTTGTATTTTTGTTATTTTAGTGAAATGCCGCCGCATGGATAGCTACTGGCCTTTTGGCCGAAAGGAGCGTAAAATGAAGAAAACCAACACTGATCGCTTAGTGGAGGCGTCAAGGGAAATGGCTCAGGAGCGCGCCGCCGAGATTGCCACAGATCATGCCCTTACAGGTATTACTGAACGGCTTAAGGCCCTTGAGGCGTCTGCAGAGGAGGCTAAACTGGTTATTCGACGGGCAAAGATTGACCCTTTGATAAAAGCGGCAATGCACGAAACGGCATCGCACAGCATGGGTTATCTATTTTCAGCGGTGCTAGATCAGCAGTTTGGCGCCCCTAGCCCATCATGCCTCGATTGCGAAAAGGATATTATCTTTGCCGAGCGTGTCCAGAAGATGCTCGACGCGGGCCTGCTGCGCATGGTCAAGCCTAAAGTGAAGAAGGCCAAGAAATAGGAGGCACGATATGTTTGGCATAAAGAAGTTAACTGCTGACGTTTGGGATGCCTTAAGCAAGCAAAGTAGTAGAATTTACGACAATGAGAAGGCTATTGGCCGTCAGGACTCCAGGGTTGAGACACTGACTCGTCGTGTTGACGACCTAGAGAGACTGCTAAATTGCACCTTTATTGAGTCATCCGTCAGCTTAGAGGTAAAGAAGGCGGTTGCCCAGAACTATCACTTTGACCCTTGTGGCGATAGGACTAGAGATGATAATGCCAAAGAGATGATAAATTTGCAGCGTTTGGTGGATAGAGGGTTAGTTTCGCTGGTCAAGCCCAAGGCGAAAAAGGAGAAATAACATGGAAACGTGCGAATCATGTATCCGTTCTAGTTGGCAAGACAGCCCACCTGGCCGGTATTGGTGTATGGTGGTTCAGCGGCAGTTGCCAGATACAAATGCACTGAACTTGGCTGATATCTGCAAACACTATAACGCCAAACCAAGCCCGCCTTCATCGCCCCTTGAGCGAGCCTGGGGTGATTATATTGATTCCAAAGATTTGTTTTGCATGGAGAAGGTAAAGCGATACAAGGACTTCCTGGCCGGCTGGGCGGCTTGCCGGGCGGCTACTACAGAGATACTAGAATCGACCGGATCGTGCACTGACGATTATTGGGTCACGCTGGGTTTCCTAAAAGACGCCTTGGTCAAACTGGACAAGGAAGGGGGTGAGCAATGACTAGATGCCACGGCGCAGAGAAGTATCATTCCATCGGCCCAGACAAAATGGCCGACTTCCCAGCCACCTCCACATATTTCGAGCTCATAGACATATTGTGGCGGGATATCGGCATATTGGAGGCCCGCGCAGTGGCACTGGAACCTAAGCCTAAATGCCCTACCTGCAATGGCACTGGCACGACGCTATATATCGGGAAAGTGGGCGAAGGTGGGGAATTTAGGGCCTGTCCTGATTGCGACTGGCCGCAAGCTGTGTACGATAACTCCGACCCCGTAGCCCCTGATGCGTCTAAATAGGAGGTAGAGATATGGATGTTGATTACGTATTGCTGGCCTGGATGATGTTTCTTACCATTGGCGTTATTGCTGAACATGCCCGAACAGCATTGCTTTTTCGCAACCAAAGGCAGATAGTAGACGCCCTCAACTCAGGATATAAACTTGAGATGAAAAAATAATCACCTTTTCCCGATATTTATGTTGACAAACATCATCATTTATGGTATAATAGATTCATAATTGACGTTTTTCACTAAAAGGTCCATATTTTGTGATATCAACTAAGAAAATACAGCATTTGATGGATATTGGCGATCTTTCACCAGGAGATATAATTGGAACGTGCGATACTTGCAAAGCGCTCTTGCTCCTTGCCGATGGTACTGGACTTGAGGCGGCCCCGCACGCCTGCTGCAATGCAGTGCCTGCGGCCCGTAGAGCTGGTAAGATAAAGGGGGAGTTGGTGGCGGACGCTGCTTATTCCCCCGGCACGCAAGTCCTTTTCGGGACTAGGGTTGGGGCGGGTAGCAGGATGGACGAGGCCGGAGATTACTGGAACCAGTCGAACGATTGCCCTGATTGTGGTCAGGAACTAGAGGATCGGCCCGGCAATATGCGATACTGCCGACATTGTGGTACTATGGTTGGAGCTGGCGAGATATGAGCTGCAAATACCCAGATAATGCGTGTCCTCTTTCGGGCGAAAACCATATGGGTAGATCGTTACTACAGCCCTTACCCCCAGGGATCGAGGTCGTAGATAGCACAGCAAGCGGTGGCGTAAATATCAGGCTTTTGGATGACACAGACTTTGAGTTTGTCGCTAACGGGTATCGTGCCCAGGGCCGACGATATGCCCTCCGCGAGGTGCTGGAGTTGATGGAAGCTCAGAAGTATTCTCCAAACATGGGTGATGAATATATGCTCCACTACAATAACCTCAAGGCCAAGATCGAGGCGATGCTAAGATGAAAAAGCCAAAATGCTTTATTTGCCATAAATCAGTACGGGTTGGGCAGTTAGCCGAGTGCGATGGTTGCCGCGCCGTACTGTGTCCTGAACACAAAAGGACTAGGGAAACTTGCCCTAACTGTAACGTAGATAGATGGTTTTATAATTGAAGCGGTGTTGCAGGGCCAGCCGCACGATATAGACCTAATGTGGCCTGAAGAACTGTCCAGCAGCGAGATGGGAGTGACGACCCCGGACAGGGAAGCGAGTTTTACTGCAGCCGTCCGCCGAACGCCGCAGCGGGACACCGGCTCTGGTTTAGTGCTTCTCCCTTGCTCAGTCTAACCTAAACCCTTGGTTAGGCGAGATTTAGACGTCATTTGATTCGAGTGCTTACTAAATGGTAAGCAGTAGTGCTTAGTGAATGGTAAGCAGTGAAAGATATTGGCGACATATTGAGAGATCGCTACTATGACGTCTTTAGGGCCACTGGCAAATGGCCGCTTGAAATGGAGGTCACGTTAGGTGAGGCTAAAGATTTCGTAAGGAAACTTATCAGTATGCAGTGCTACTCTGTAAAGCCAAACGATTTTGAAGATGCAATGAAATATATCCACAGCGGCGAAGAAATCCTAATGTACAAAGGTGTGCCGTTGACTATAGAAAAAGCAGCCACGGGAGCCCCTGAATGAAGATAGATTTCCCCCCTAAAGCCATCAACCGCATATCCGCCATATCGAACCGCGCCAATGAGATGATTGCCGCCGAGGTTGGCACTACAGTCGGCCTAGCCGTGGCCGCAGTAACCCTTGGCTGGGTGTTGGAGCTGATTGAGGCGGAGAAAGTTTCTGCTAGCCCAGATTATGAGGGCGAAGGTAACGAGGTCATTGACCACGGCAGCCTCAAGGCTAAAATAGAGGAAAGGCTCAAAGACCCGTTGCTGAAGGACGTGACGATCACCGAGGAGGAGATGTGAGTAGCACTGAAACCGCGTCAAGTAGTGTTTGGCTGGGAGTTATTCCTTGGCCAGAGACTGAGCCGCCTACTCTCGCGCAAGTGCTTTTAGATGAGGTAAAGGAAGACCTCATGGGCCAAATTCAAGAAATGAACAAGCGAGCCCGCAAACTATGGGGATTGCCGTGAGCCACACCAATAAACACAGCAAGGCCCGTCGCCGCCGCAAGGTGGGTTCTAAGATGCGCAAGCAGCGCAGGAAGGCCCGCCGTGGAGGTGCATACTAATGCCACGCTGGCCAGTCTGCATATACCGCTCCAGGGCCGCCCACTGCCTGCACCAGACGCTAAATACGCGGTCGGCCTTAGCTAAGTGGCTCGGCAGTGTTAGCTATGGTTGTAAATGTCCCGATCGCGCTAGTTTCGAGGAGCGGCTATTCGCCCGCAGGCTGGTTGCCGATTGCGTTGGATACAAGGCAGTCAAACCCAAGGAGAAGGCTAATCGCTAAATCAGGACGAAGGTGCGAGTTCGATGGTATCAACAAGGGTCTGCATGTCGCCACGATTACCCGCCCGCGCGGGAGCGGCTTCCCCGACGCCATCCATCGCCTGGATATCTGCGATAGTTGCTGGGCAGAGCTATTGGAGTATATGGGTAGTAAGCGCCGGGCGGACCTTAGAGACAAGACATGGTAATTACCGCCTCGCCCCGTAAATTCGGGGGGTGCGGGGCAGGCTATTAGAGGTGTTATGCCTTATACATTTGATGATATAAAAGAGATGATTTTGGAGTTTCAGCAAAAGCTCGCTGCGCAGCGAGTCGGTGAATATCCCGGGGGTGGCAGAGAATATTATTGTCGTGGTTGTGGAGTTGGGCATGGCGCGATGCATAAAGCGTGGTGTTTTTGCATGTTGATTGATTTTTGTCGGCAATTTTATCAAGCGTCGGCGATGCCAAACCCGCTTAGTTGGGAAGCAGATATTTCGCCACGAAAACTATCACTTCGGCGATACTGGAATATTTGGAAGAGTTTCTTTAGGAGAAACTTATGAGTCCTCTTTTGATCCTAGCGTTATCGGTAGCCGTAGTGGGGATAACCCAACTACTAAAACAGTGGAAACTTGTCCAGGCTAGCGTCTGGTACATTCCCACCGCTTTGGTCGTTGGCGTTGGCGCTCTGCTTGGCTATCAACTATTGTCCGGCAATCTGACGGCAGGTGGCATTATCGACGGCACTCTATATGGCGTGATAACTGGAGCCGTTGGCTCGGTTCTCTACTCCATTGTCAGGCAAATCCGTGGCACAGATCAATAAAACCACATGGTACATCCCCCTGGTCCTGGCAATCGTGCTGGGGCTAGGCGGGTGTCCTCGTCATAAGGCTTTCGATATTGGCCCAGAGCCGGACTGGGTATACCCGACACCGGAATTGCCGGTCAGGGAGTATGGCGGGGAGAAGATAGTATGAACGGCGAATATCGACGTGTGACCCGGTGGGTCTTATTCTTTGCCGTAATAGTAGCGGCGGTTGCTTTCCTGGTAGCCCTTATCGGGTGCGGTCCCGCGCGGGCGGCTGTTCACAAGATATTAGGCACAACTAGTGTTGTTTCGCCACATACTGGCCCAGTTACACCACCTACTGCCCAGCAAGAGGTTGGCAAATCTGTGCTCTGGATGGTGCCCTGGCTGATACTTGGCTCCGGTGGTGCGATTGTCCTGATATTCCTTAAGCAGATAAAACTTGGTATCGCCCTTGGAGCCGGTTGCGTTGTTTCGCTAATACTAGCTCTAACGGTATTCAAGCATCTGGCGATAGTAACCTGGGGGGCCGTGGCTGTTGGGGCGCTCGTGGCTGGTTACGGCCTGTATAGGGTGTGGATTAACAGACGGGCTATTAGCGAATTAGTAATGACGGCAGAGCTGGCCAAAGAAGATATGACAGAAGATGCACAAACTAGGGTATTCGGCGACGAAGGGAGTGGCGAGGCTGGGGAGATACAGTCAAAGGCTACTGAGAAACTAGTCGCCGTAGAGAGAAAAAGGAACGGGGATTAGTCAATGTGGCAAAAGCCTGTCGCTACGCAGGGATCGTCCTCTACTGTCCGCACCGGGCGGTCTGCGGGGTAAACCCGCCAGCCCATATTTGTAACAATCCAACGGGGGATTGTAATTTGCCTTTGATTCCCAAGGGCGCAGCAAGCCAAGAAACCATAAATAGAGGGGAACAGAAATGCCAGGAAAAAGACACGAACCGGACGCCGCAAGCGTTGGCAACGGCTCAGCCACGCCATCTACTCAGCGAGTGGTGCTGACAGTTGATTCAGACCTTGATAAAGAAACACAATCAAAGAGCCACACACATACTACCGCTGGTTCTGCTGAGTCCATTGTGGGTGACACAGCTTTCAGCGCAGGGGCAACTGTCGCGATAATTGGCCTTGATACATGGGTAGCGGTTGGCTCCACCGCGGCGCAGGCCCAGGGCGGAGATGTGAAGTATTCGGCTGGCGTTCCATTTACGGTTCAACTTGACGGCACCGAGGTCACCTTCCATCTTGACGCTGCTACTGGCGGCGAAGTTTCTATTCACCAGGTGAGCTAATGGCAAAGTCATATAAGTTTACGCCAGCGGGCCAGATTCTCAAGGTGATCTCCCACGGACTAGGCACCAACCGCCGAGGTACGCTGGTAGACGAGTCCGGCAAGAACCACAACGGCACGATCAAAGGGCCGGTGCTGACCCTTGACGGCAATGACCATGTTTCCGTTGCAGTTCCTTGGAAGAATCTCTTTGGCTTCACCTACGCACGATTTGCCTGTTGGCTCTACGCCGACAGTAGCGATAGCTCTAGTCGATTTTTAATGATGCAAGACTTCAGCGGCAGCGATTCCCAAATTGATATTGCCATGCTGGCTGATGACACTATCAAGATTTTTCATAAAGGCGCTGTAGGCGATGCTCAGCGATCACATAACGATCCCTGGACGGTAAGTCAAGATGTCTGGCATTCTCTGATTGTAGAGATAAAAGGCGGGGATGATCAAATAAACATTTGGCTCGACGGCGTACAGGAAACAGTGAATGGCACTCCTGGTGCTATTAGTGCGTGGGAAGATGATACTCCGGGTTCCATATTCTTTGGGGCAACAGCGGACAACAGCGATCATTTCAAGGGATTCATGCGATGGATAGGGCTAACCGGCAGCAACACTGCCTTGACCACGGCAGACGCCCAAGCATTTCATAATCACCCCCCGAACGTACTCACTAGCTTCGATGGTTGGTGGCCGTGTAACGAAGGCACGAATGTCTTACTGAGAGACCTAAGTGGTAATGGACACACAGTAACGCTTACAGGAGCATCATGGACTATCGACCAAGTACCCGGCATCTACGTCAACGCCGATACAGTGATGGGCGTCAGCACGACGGCAGCTGGGTATGTTGACTTGGTAACTACGGATAAGATATCGCAAGGGGCCACGCTAAGCACGGCTGAGGGAATTTCTGACACTCTGATAGCGTACTATTTCGATGCTGGAGACCTTACCGCAAATTTTGAAATAAATGAAGTTGTGTTTCATTCTGCTGAGGCAACTTGGCATAGAATAACAGCAGTGAATCACGGCGAGCATGGTGGCGGCAGTGCGGATGACATGAAGGTAACCGTTACTCCCGCCGTTGGCGGCGGCGATGATTGGGTTGGGATAGACATTACCGCCTACAAGGGCCAAATGCAACTATTATCCGAGGATGCGTTTGCGATATGTATGTGGTTTACACCAGCACTACCTAAAGTAAGTTTTACAACGTTTGTTAGTGACGAGATAGACCCTGCAAAATCATTGAGAATTATTCACGACAATGCAGTAAATTCGGTTCGTTTTCATTTTGAAGGCACAGATGATGCCCAAAACATACATACAGCATCACCAGACGGCGAATTGCACAGTTTTGTAGGCGTATTAGACAACTCCGCCACCGGCGGGGCTGGTGCTTTGTATAGTTGGATTGATGCAGTCGATCCAGAGACAGACGCAACATACAGCGGTTTGCTTGGTGGGAATCCTGAGTTTATTCGCTTGGGGGCCAGAGCCAATGATGGCGGTAATGGAAACACCGACAGCTTCGGCCCGTTTTGCCTGATCGACCTCAGTGATATTACCGGCGGGGTTGACCAAGAGGTGCGAGAGGGAATACGCGATGCTTGGGACGATGCCGATATGGACTACGAAGTGTTCTTCGCAGACCTGCTCAGTAAGTTCGATGCGTGGACTGGGCCGAGTGGCGGCGATACTATTGTCATTACCTATTGGAAGTTTAATGAGGTTCCTTACGGGCTGCAGATAGATACAGACAATATAATCAGTCGTTTTAGCCGAACGCTTACTCGCGGCAGCGCCTTACCCGCCGAAGGTGCGGCGACCACCACTTCCGACACCGAGAATTGCACTGGCTACCCGCTCAAAGACCTTGGCGACAACTTCAAAGGTTCGGCGCTGTGGGCGGACCGAGCTCAGTCAATAGACTTTAGCGATCATACAGACTTTAGCTTTAGTACCGGCGGTTCAAATACAGACGACGAGCCATTCAGCTTCATTGTATGGTGCGATCTTATCAAGACACAAGAGTCTCAGTATCTACTATCTAAGTTTGAAACAGGCCAGGAAGAATATCAGTTTTCATTGGACACAGACGGAAAGCTAGTTGTCAGGTTTACCGAAAAAGGAACCGCTACGGATTTTATTCAGGTAGCCACCAACTCCGGCGATCTGGGCGGCGGGGTTCTCCGTTGCTTCGGCTTTAGCTATAGCGGAAGCGGCGACAAATTTGACCTGAAGATTTACGTTGATGGTGTCTTGATTGGCAGCAACCTGTTTACAGAAAACGGATACGATGTCGGCATGACTGCTGGTACAGCGGATGTGGTCGTAAAGCAAATAGATGGATCTAATATATATAACGCCCAGCTTTATAACCGCGAACTAAGCGCGAACGAAGTCAAGGCAATCTTCGATCTCGGTCCTTATCGCTAGGAGTATACAATGGCAGCAAACAGCTATACATGGCACATCCAGGCAATCGTCAAAAAAGACGCCGTGTTGCCTGAAGCTCTCAAGGCCCGATGGGACGAACTATCGCCCGGCGAGGCACAAAATAAGGTTACTCTCAAGAATGGTGATCTATATGCCAAGGACTGGCTTGTGGGCAAAACGGACGTTCAAGAACTACGCGATCTTGTGCACGCTGAGGACGACGGACTGTTGGAGATAAAGACTAACGCCGAGATAGATGTGATTCTTGATGCCGAGCCAAAAGTAATCAAACTATAACAGATCAGAAAGGATAAACAATGCCAACAAATAATCCCGTGCGAGTGGGCGATTACGCTTTACAATGGTACCAGCTAAGGGGGCGAGGCGGTACGCTGGTAACAGCCGACGATACCCCGTTGGATATAGTCGGGGCCGGAAATACCAATGAGTGGGACGACAAACCATCTGGCCCTGCCCTGTTTCCGCAAAATGACTCAACCGATGACGCCAATGTGTTTAATTGCGTGCCTGCCGTGGCGGTGAATATACACAAAGCCTCTGGCGGTAGGATCAGCACTATAGAAATACTAGGATATGGTACTAATGCTGCTAACGAGAGCGTGGCCTGGAAGTTATATGCCTATCGTGGCAGATATAGTCCGGCGATCCGAGTTGCTGACGGCACGGCCATATTGGGCACATACCCCTGTAGCACCGACCCGGTAAATAATGCGGCGATCACCGGCGGCTTCTATGTGGACACCTGGGGGATTGTCAACGATTACTGGAAAACGATTGCCGTCAAAGACGACGCTGATAATACGGCCAGTAGGATGATGTTCGATCCTCGCGGCTACCAGTATTTTTATCTTGAACTACTTCCGACCTCTGGCACCACAGCCTCGTTCGGCTCGGCCTTTTCCGGGGTTTAGCATGGCTAATGATAACAAAATCCCCAACGGGGACAGTAAGCGTGACGCAGAACTAATTGCGTTGCAGGGGGGCTCTGCTGTCCCTGAAGGGGCACCTTTGCCAGATATGCCCAAAGAGATTGTAGACGGGCTTGTTCCAGCGGCGGCAAGTTTGCTGGAAGCCAGTCTGAAATTGACCTCTACCATAAAGGCTCCCCGCGTGGCTCATGCTCGCTGGGTACTTGAGCAATACTTCAAAATGTATACACCCAATACCAGCCGCGGCGAAGTACAGATCATTGATCACGCGGACATGGCTCAAATAAAGCAGGCTAATAAGGTTATGAAGGAATATAATGGGTATCTCGGCCAGATGTTGAACAATCGCGGGGGAATAGGTATTGGCGATAACTAACCAAATCAAGCAGATTTGGCGTGAGCGAGCCAAGTCCGACCTGTACTTTCTGTGCAAGTTTGTGCTGGGCTTTAGAGACTTGCTTCCAGATACCCACGCTCCGCTATGCGAGTTTATTACGGGTCCTGAGAAGTGGAAGCTGTTAGTGGGTTCTCGCGGCATTCTGAAAACATCTATCGCTAATATCGGACACACGGTCCAGCTTATCTTACAGAACCCTAACGCTCGCATACTGATAATGCAGTCCAATGAGGACATTGCACGCGGGACAGTCGGCCAGATACGGGCCTTATTCGATAACTGCCAGATACTCAGAGAGCTATTCCCCGAACTGATGCCTAGCCCCCAGCAGAAACAATCAGGACATTGGGCGGATAAGTGGATCACCATAAACCGGCCCGGCAATTACTCGGAGTCTACCGTGCGGGCCGCCGGTGTTGGCACCAGTCTGGTCGGCACCCACTGGACGCATATCAAGCGGGACGATATTGTGGCGGCCACCAAGGATAACGTTACCCAGGAAATCATAGCGCCATCGCCAGAGGACATAGATAAAGCCATAGGCCAGCATAAGTTGATTCGCGGCTTATTTGAAAGCCCTAAAACATCCAGGGTTGACGACATATGCAATCGCTGGAGCGTGCATGACTTCGTGCGGTACCTGCTGGATTCCGACCCCTACGAGGATGATGACGATACATCGCGGGTCTATATGAAAATGTCCTGCTACAAAGATAACGATGAGTCTAAAGGTAGCGTGTGGCCTGAGCGATTCGGCCAAGAGGAGCTTGACGAGATCGAGCGTACTCAGGGTAGTTACTTCTTCTCCACCCAGTACAAGTGCGAGCCCAGGGATTCGTCGAGGTCGGTATTCAAACGAAAACACCTCAAGTTCTATTCGATAAATGGCGGGACCAATCTAGCCAAACTCCCAGAACTAGAAGACCTCCGTATCTATGCGGTAATGGATCAAGCCCAGAAGGTATCCCTGAAAGCCTGTTATACCGCTTGCATCGTGGTCGGCATAGATGTTGAGAACAACTGGTGGATACTGGACGCCAAGCGTGCCCGCGAGGGCTCTACTGAGAAGATCGATCGGGTATTTCAATTGGCCGACCAGTGGAATATCTACGGCCCCAATGTGTTTGGTATCGAGGCTAACCTGGCCCAGGGTATTCTAGTTGACTGGATTGAAGAGGAGCAGAAGAAACGCGGCAGGGTTCTGAATCTCCAGCGACTCAAGCCTCCAAACCACATGTCTAAGGATATGCGTATAGAAGCGCTGGCCCCATACTTTGAGCAGGGTCGGATATACATAAGGGCCGGTAGTTATCAAGAAGACCTTGTGGGTGAACTAACCGACTTTCCCTTTGGCAGATATCGGGATTTGATCGACGCCCTAGCCTACGTTCACCACATGGCCGGATCGCGCAGGAAGAAACCCGCTCGCTGGAAACCAGCATGGAATAGCCTTGAGGGAATAAAAGCCCGATTGAGACAACGCAAGGTAAATACCCCGTTTGATCTACAAGAAAAGGTCGCCGTATGAGCAAGGAAGTAAAGGTTTGGAAAGAAAAAGCCCGTGCCGCGTGGGATGAGCGGGACAAGCTCTATACCGATACCCGCATCAAGCAGTTCGAGAGCCATTTCTATAACGATATGGACCGGGAGGATGGCAATAGTAAATCACCCGTTCTTACCGTCAATCTTATCGCCACCATGATGCGGCGATTGATAGCCCAGATATACTTCCGCAATCCCCACGTTGTCGTTAGATCACTTGACAGGGTTGGCGAGGCCAAGGCTCCCATTATCACCCGGCTATGGAATGCCAAGATCGCACGCTCAGATATAAAAGCTCAGGAGCGGATGACAATTCAGGACGCCCTATCGGTTGGCTGGGGGGTAATGAAAATTGGCTACGAAACAGAGTTCGCCGTAGACCCTGCCGCTAAGTTTGTGAGCGAGAATGAGTCTCAGCTTACCGAGCAGGATACCCCGGCAGAGCAGAACATCATTTCACCCGGTAGTCCGTATTGGCTAAGGGTGCACCCGGCAGACGTTGCTTTACAGCCTGGCAAAAGAGATGTGATTAGCGCAGACTGGGCCGTGGAACGCTATTATAGAGACCTAAAATCGCTCAAGAAAGACAGCCGCTTCAAAAATACATCTAACCTCAAGCCAGATTGGGCCATGTCGTCGTCTACCCACGGCAGCCAAGCTGCCTATACCGACTGGCTGGCCGATAGCGAGTCCAGGGCCAAAGAAGACCTTGTACTGCTATACGAGTTCCGCGACCTCGTTTCCGGCAAGATGATGGTCTGTGCAGCCAATCAATCAGAGAAGTGGCTTTACAATGAAGTGGACGAGATAACCCGGCTGACCGAACGGTTGCCGTTCCACTTCCTGATATTCAACCCCCTAACCCAAAGCCCCTACGGCGCATCTACCATTGACTTTCTCGATCAGCTCCAGTTGGAGTTCAACGATATCCGCACCCAGGATATGCACCAGCGGCGCATCAGCATTATGAGGCTTCTGGTAAGCAAGGGGATAATGGATGAGGAAGCCAAGGAGAATATGACCAAGGAGGAAGTTGGCGCTGTTGTAGAAATAGACGGTGCTATAACCGATGACCGCGTTAGGATGTTCACTCCCCACCAGGGCTTCGATATGGGGATAGCCGCCGAAGGGGTCAGGCGGGATATGCGGGAAGTCGCCGGGCTTGGCCGCGCACAGCAGGGCGAGAATGTCCAGGGCCGCCACACCGCTGCCGAGATAACCGAAGTGGCGCGGGCCTTCAATGTAATGGTCAGCGATAACCGCAGCGCGGTTAGTGACCACTTCCTGAAACTTATCTCAGACGCCCACCGCCTGATTTCCGGCACCGCTACCGTAGATGGTTTCTGGACTGATGAGCGGATAATCGATATGTACGATCAGATGGGCGTTCGTAAGGATGTGCCGTTCAGGGGCACTGACCTTGTTGGCAGCTTCAACTTCGACATAGACGTAGAGTCATCTCCGCCGCTGACAAGCCAGCAGTTACAGGGCGAACGAGTTGGGGTGTTCTCGGCCCTACAAGGCAACCCCCGTATCAACCAGAACTATTTACTGAATTGGGTTGCCGAGGTATTTGAGGGCGTTGACGTTGACCGCCTGATTATACCCGAAGAACGATATATCCAGGCTCAGCAGCAGACCCTAGAGGCTGGCCAGCAGGCAGAAGATGCTGGTAGGCAGAAAGACGAAGCCTCCGCGTCTAACAAGCGGCAGGATGAGCGAGATACCAAGTTGGGCTTAGCCGCCATAGGATCGGCTACGAAACCTACTCCAACTAAACAAAAGGCCCCGACGAAAGGTAAGAAATGATAGAAAGGAGCTAAAGAATGCCAATAAGGCCACTAAAGACTGCTGCTCAACACATGAAAAAGAAAGAACGAGCAAGAGTTGCAAGAGTAAAAAGGCGTAGAAAGATGAAAAGAATTAAAGCACCGAAGCTGTCTTCTTTCGCAAGCAAAATGATGAAAGGTTTTTAGAGAAAGCAAATGTACCGTTGCGTAAATAAATGCGGCGCCAAGATAGGCAGTACCTCCTACTGGATTGAAGCCAAGGCCGAATGCCCTCGATGCGGCGGCAAGGTTGTCAAGGAGCGGAAGAAGAAAACCGACTGGAAGCCTAACGGCCAGTTCGGCATCGTCATCGGCTGGCGTCCGGGCGTCAAGGATGTCGGCATAGACCCCATATATTGCCCGACCAAGGCGTTCTATAAAGATAAGTGTAAAACCGCTCGCGTGATGAAAATTGGCGGCGGTATTGAGCAACGAGAAGTTATCCCCGTGGGAGTCCAAAACTAATGAAACTTTCCGAATTAGCCCCCTTCGTCGGAATCAAAGGTCGAGCATTGAAGGCCGCAGCAAAAGCCGCAGGCGTGGATAAAAGGTTGGTGGAATATATAACCACCCGTGAGGCCACCACGCTTTTAGAGGCACTAGCTCCAAGGCAGATGATAATTCAATTTGATGAAAAAGGCGTACCTCAGATTAGCATGTCAGGAGCGTGGACCCGCAGAGACTGGGACCGTTCCGTACCGTTGATTCGCCGTGCGATGCGTACAAGGCAAAAGAGTTTTGCCCGTGCCGCAGAACAGAAACCCCCAACTGTCCAGCAGGACCAAGGAGATTCTAATGACCGAGGAACAAACGCAGGAGCACTCGCAGACATCGCAGCAGGTACCGGAAGAGACTTCTCAAGAGACGTCATTGGAGCAGTCATCGGAGCAGTCGCCGACCCCGGATGTCCAAGCGCAGATGGCCCAGATGGCCACAGCGATACAGACAATAGCCCAGAGTCAGAGCCAGTTGAACGAGACGGCCCAGAGCATAATGAAGGCCCAGCAGCCCCAGCAGCGGTACCTGAATCAAGTGGAGCAGGGGACACAGACCCAGCAGCCGACTAGCTACGACGACATGACCCAGGGCGAGATGGCCCAAGCCATTCTAGGGCAGGTCAGCAACGCCATTGCCGCGTCCGGCTCTCAGTTGGGCGATATGGTGAGAACCATTAACTCTGACTGGCCCGGATTTCAGCCTGGGATGCGCGAGGGTATGCAGGGGATGATGGGGCAAGGGTTATCATTCAACGAAGCCTATACCAAGATGACTAAGCTATCCGCCGCCCAGAAACAGGCCGAGCCCGAAGGCACTTCACAAGAAGATATAGATTCCAAGGTCGCCGCAGGTGTCAAGGCTGTACTGCAAAAACGGCGAGCTTTCAACGCTGGGGCTGCCGGGAAGCCGGGCAGGAGCGATTCCGGGGAAGCCACCCTGACGCCAGCGGAGCGATTCGACAGAGATTTCGACACCATAGCTGATGGAGGGGAGCTCGATAAAGAATTTACAAGAGGGCTTTAGTTTTCATTTACTCTAACACCATATTGGGGGGATACATCCAATGGCAGGTTCATTTACTCATACACTCAACTCGCTGTTCGCAGCGCAGTTGGACGCGCGGTCCGCCGAGATCGCCGATGTATTTTTCAAAGGTAATCCACTATTCGAGTGGGTAAACACTATTAGGAAGGCCCAGATTGGGTCTGAGCGGTTCTGGCTGCCGGTAGAATTTACCGACAATAGCACCGTGGCTATGATCGGCAAGGGCGGCACCGTAGACCTTTCGGATTCAGACCCGATAACCACTGCCCGCTATGTAAAGCTAACAATGGCTGGCAACGTGACCAGTTTCCGCCAGGAAGCGCAGGAGAACAAGGGCAAAGGCCAGGTGTTTGAGCTTATCCAGGCCAAGATCGACAATCTAATCGCTACCATGAAGGCCGAGTTCGAGACCCAGTTTACGGCCAACTCGTTGACGGCCGGGAACCTAAACCCGCTGAGCACGCTAGTCGAGTCAACGGCTGAGGCTTCTCAGACTACGACTGTTGGCGGAATTGATCGCACCAGCAACACTTACTGGAGAAACAGTTCTAAGAATATGACGGATCGTGCTACTTCTACGTTTATCGTAGACGACTTCCAGGACGCCTGGGCTGAGGTCTTCAAAGAAGGCCAGGGTAATGCCGATATTATAATCCTGGACCTTCAGACCTTCCTGGACTACGAGAACTACTCTCTGGACCAGAAGCAGTTTGTCAACACCATGATCGGCGACTTCAGCTTTACTACCCTGCTCTATAAGGGTATCCCGCTGATCCCGATTACTCATGAGAATTTCACTACCGCTGGCGACCGCAGAGCATACTTCCTGAGTTCGTCTACCATCAAGTTGGCCTACGATCCCAGCATGTGGTTCACCTGGACCGATTGGAAAGAGCCGGACAACCAGCCTTTCGATAAGGTCAAACAGGTAGTGGCTACTAGCAACCTGTGTACTTCTAACCCTCGCCGAAACCACGTTCTGTTCAACATTGGCGAGACTACTTAGTTTTGTATGTTTATGTTTTTGGTGACTCCTTCTGGTTTCAAGCCAATGAAACCATGAAAGTTGCCCATAACTATAGGAAGGAAACTTTATTATGGCACTAGACGACTATATCCCAGTAATACCGGCAGACGGCAGACCAGCAGGTCAGGGCATCTACCAAGAATCACAGGTGAAAAACTCACCTCTTGGCACTAGACTTGCTCTAAGAGATGGCAGGGTATTTGCGTATTGTTTGAACGGTGGGGTTGCCTTGGAAGTTGCTAAATTAGCCCAAGGCCCAGTAAATACCGCAACGTACACCCTCTTGGACGACGCTAGTTCTGTTCCGTCCAAGGGTGATACCACGGTCTTTCTAACCAATGGGGCGACTACCATCGCAGCTAACAAGTTCGATGACGGCTATCTCACCATGGAGGATGCTACTGGCGAAGGCCAGATATATAAGATTAAGTCACACACCGTAGAGAGTTCCGGTAGCGCAACCGTGACCATCAATCTTTATGACCCTGTTCGTGTAGATTGTGCCGCAGCCACTACCTATGGCCTAACCAGAAACCCGTATGACCAGACAATCATACAGGTGGCCAGTGGCTCTACGCAGACCAGTCGCACAATCGGCGTGCCGCTTATTCCAGTAACGGCCAGTTATTACTACTGGGCGCAAACCTGGGGCGATGGTATTGGGTGGGTTACGACTACTGAGGCTGTTGGTATCGGCTTGATGAACGGCACGACTGCTGGAAAGTTGGCTGCCGCCGACGGCACGTTGCCTACTCTCTGTAGCATGTCTGCCCAAATCGGCGTTGCTGCTGAGTACAGGCCGGTTCACTGGACAATCGCACCTTAGTTTTAATTATAGTATGGTGAGCGGGGCTCACTGTCTGACCCCCGCTCACTTCTAACTGCCCTGCCGTGTTGATTGGAGCCGAACACGGTGGCGCGAAGTTGACAGTACAAATAACTTATCGCTCCAGGGAGAACTATTATGCCTGCTAATTTGACATCAGGAGAAGCGGCCCATTTAGACAGAGCTGGCGGAAAACTCCGCCGCCTGCAAGTGGGAACGCGAATTAGAGATTTAGAATTATCGTCCGACCCAACTACCGCTGGAATGGTGAAAGTCGTAGCATCCGAAGCCGTTGCCCAGTATGAACTGGTTGCCGCGACTGGTTATGATACCACAAATGCGGCCATTAGCGTAAACTTGTCCGATGCGGATAATAACCGCATGACTATTGGATTTGCCCCAGAGGCCATTGGCAATGGCAGTGTCGGCTATATTGCCAGAGATGGTATCATCGCCGGTAACACATCTGGGGCCGGTGCCGTGGGTGATCCGGTTTATGTTGACGAAGCCACTCCGGGCGGTTGGACACTAACTGCCGGTACCGGCAGCGACGACATAAAGCAGATTGTTGGTTATGTTGCTGTTAAAAACGCAACTGGCTACATTGCAGTCAGCACGGGGGCCGAATTACCAGCCCACGACCATGCCGATGCTTCAGGCGGCGGGGCAATTACCATGCCCAGTGTTACCGATCTGGACGTTGGTGCCGACGGCACAGCCGGTACGTTGGATATATTCCCGTCCACGGGCACTAACTCCAAGATGATTATTACCTGTACGGACATTGGTGCGGGCTCCAGGAATCTGAGCATCACTAATGCGGCCCAGGCAGCGGCTAGAACCTATACAATTCCAGATGCCGGAGCAAGTGCTGATTTCCTAATGACGGGAACTACGACGCAAAGCAAACTCGGCGACTTGATCCTTGGTTCGGATACCGTAGCTGGCGAACTAACAGTAAACTCTGTAACTGCGTCTAAAGGCTCATCTTTATACAAACACCAAGATGATTCTAACGATAAAGTAACAACCGTGCAGAATAACAGCACGACCACCGGGGGGGCTTGCACCCTGACTTTACCGTCTACCACCGGCACGTTACTGGGGACCGGGACTGGTAATCCAGCCGCAGATGTTGTTTTAGGTGGCGATCTTCAGCTTGGCGAAGATGCAGTTGAGGGGCTTGAGATTCTATATCCGGCTACCACCAATAGCGGAACGCTAACCATTCAGGCCGTTGATAACGGCACCGCTGACGTTGACACCAAGATACAGAACGCTCAGGCCGCCGCCGGAACTACAGTGACTTTACCTGCTTTCACAAGTACGGTCATGTCCTTTGAGAGTGCCCAGAGGTTCATTCCTCTGTCCCTGTTGAATTGCCGCGAGGTGGTTGCGGGCGATCCTGGAAACATCGCCGCCAATGGCGGCATTTTGGCTAGTGACACTACGCCTATTCTTGAGGCAGCTAACGCCGGAACAGACAATGTTCTTCGTATCAACTGGGTCGCAGGCAATACTAACATCTTAGCGATAAGCACGGCACTTCCGCCGGACCTTGATACATCTTCAGACGTCGTTCTGCACATGCGGGCGACTACCGGCGGAACAACTGATACGGTGGCCTTTACGATTGAGAGTTGGTGGAACGAAGGCGATACGACTATTAGCGATGCCACTGGCAACCTAACCCAAAATGACACCTACGCTGAAATTACGGCGACTATTGCCGCGGGTGATGTTCCCGCCGGTGCCCAAACGGTTACGTTCAATATAACGCCCGGTGCGCATGGCAACGACACCGTGTTGCTGAATGTGTCCGCCTGGCTTGAATACACCGGCGCTGCTTTGACTAGCTAATAAGGAGTCGCTATGAACCTCTCGGCGCTACAGGCGGAAGTACAGGCGAATATAGCGGACACCACTACGGCCACCCAGTCCAGGATAACCACCTGGCTGAACTGGGCCGTGATTCGCATGGCCAGGGAGATGGACTGGATTGATCTAGTTACCCTGGACACCACGACCTACGATACTACGGTCAACGTTGAAACCGTGACCTTGGCATCAACGGTCAAGCACATCTACGATATCCGCTATATTGATACTGCTGAGCCATCGAAGTCGAGACAGTTGATCTACAATCCGGCGTTCTTTCAGAATCGAGCCCGCCCCTACCCGGCGGGAGATGCTACAGGGACGCCGGTTATTTATTGGCAGTTGGGTAGGAACCTACACTTCAGTCCTATTCCAGACGCCAGTAAAGACCTGTATATCACCCTACATTCATGGCCTACCGATATGACTACAGGGGCAAGCTCGCCCAGCATAACCAACGCTGACGAGGCTATCGTGGCTGGTGCTACCCACCAGGCATTCATGTCCCTACCGCAACTTGACGGCGCGGAGTTTGCCGCTGAGTGGCATACTAAGTTCGGGGTTTTGACCAAGGAGGCCAACCGTTCTGAGCAACGGCTGGGCGGTTGGCGAGCGGTTATGCGTAGACACAACGCTTTCGGCTTACGCGGGATTATAAGCAATGACCCGATTGCCGATCCATTTAATAGGAGAGGAAACTTTGCCAGATGACAAAACAAAAAGGCATAATGATCGGCAGAAATATACTATTTGGTTCTCTTATCGCCGTGCTGAGTTTCTACGGCGGCTTGCATTTCAGGCATGAGGATCGAATTGATGCCCTAATGATAAAGGCGGCAGAGAGTGTTATACGCCAAGAGAATACGCTGGACGAAATGAGGCGCAGCCGCATTCCAATGCCTGGCGCCCAGCCGCTCGTACTCATTCCGAAGGAGGCTTAATATGGCACACTCTCGCACATGGGATAATGCCGATCCCGCTACGTCAGACAACGCCTCTGCTGGCGCTCAGGAGATTAGGGAGTTCAAGGTTGACGTTGACGAACGACAGAAACTCGAACACTTCTGGGGTTCTACGGGCAATACGACTATCGGCGGAACCCACATACCCGGCAAGGCGTCAGTAGTCGAGAACCAGAGCACCGATGCTACTATTGTAGCCAACGGCGGGGATTTCCTCGCCGCCTTCAACGGTTCTGTGGCCAGGGCGTCCGATACCGGAGTTCTATATGTCAAGGTCGGCACCGAAGGATTGACCAACGGTACATGGACGGCCATTGTTGCCCAGACTAGCTTTTTGGACACATCCAGCGGGTCAGACACCAGCCCATACGGCGATCTGGTTCTTGATGGTGGCTCGATACCAATGACATCTACCTTTACTGATTTAGACCTCAGCTCAACAATTGGGGCGCAAGCAACGTTGGTGTTTTTGAAGATTCTTAATAATGAGGGAGTGTCAAAGGGTGGATTTTTTAGGCCAAATGGTTCAACCGAAGATGTTGGAGTTTCAACGGTATCAGAAGCTAATGGATGTACGCTATGGAGGTGTAGCGCTGGAAAGACTGCGTTTGTTATTTGTTCTACCGACTCAAGCGGCATTGTGGAATATGCAGTAAGCAGCACCACTCCAGACATTGATGTATTCCTTATGAACTGGATCAAGTAAGGTGGCCAAACGCAAGCGACAGAAACGCAAACACAGCTTCGCTCCTGACCGGGGGTTGGCTCAGAATCTACCGCCGACGCTAATCAATGAACGGAATACCCCGCAATGCCAGAACGCCAAGTTCCGGTTCGGCGAGGTATCTAAATCCACCGGCTATAGCCTGTTCGCCTCGGACAGCCTGCCTCTGAGTAACGACGGCACTGGCACGGGCCTACGGGTAATGGCACTGCCGAGCCATACTTCACTTGCTGGCTCTACGTCTAATTTTGCTATTACCCTCAAAGATACCTTCATCTACGATGCGTCTAAGAAACGCTGGCGGGCGATGGGGCGGGTCGCCGAGGACTGCGAAGATGCTTGGACGACTGCATCTGATGTGACCGACAGCAACGAAACGGACAACAAGGTAGGCACCAATGCAAGGAAGTTTGTAGCGACATCTTCCTATACCGGCAACGCCATGCTTGCTTTTGAGGACACCCCTCACACCAACCAAGATTATTCAGCGTTCAACAGGGTTCACTTTTGGATAAAGTCTACGCTTGCCCAAGAGTCCGGAGACCTCCTTCTGCGTTTTGCCCAAGACGACACATTGGGCGGTACTACTGCTGACGCCACAATTCCAGCGCTAACGGCAGATACTTGGGTATACTTGGCTCTTGATATAGACCTATCTTCCATAGACAGCCTAGATTCTGTTGGGTTGGTGACAAGTGCCGGATTTGATGATACTGTAACGCAAACAATACGGATAGACGATATTCGGGCATCGACCAAATATACGGGCACCAAAGACGACCAGTTTACCTTTTGCAGTCAAGCGGGCGCGGGGTCCAGTCAAGAAGCGGTTCCAACTTGGTTTTTGGTTCTAACCAACGGAGTGGACCAGATACGCACCTGGGCGTCCGGCGATGAGTTTGGGGCGATTACCGGGACATTAGGGACGGGCACTATTAGCACCAGCAGGGTTGCGGCCAGTTTCGTCGATACCCTGCATTTGATGAACAATACCGAGAACTCTAATCCAATCCCCCAGCGAGACAGGTTTGGCGATACCGCTGAGATAGACGACTGGATAACCGGCGTGGCTGGGTTTGTGGATAGCATTGATACACCGGGCGGCATCCTGGCCGCTACGCTACTTGGCCCCTATCTTGTGGCCTATAAAGAGGACGGCATCGTAGTATTCCAATACAATGGTAATGCCAGTCCGGTGGTAGACAAGACATCGAGAGTCACCGGCAATCAGTTTTTTGCCACCAAGGCCATTGCCTCGGCAAACAATGTGGATTACTTCCTCACCCGCGACAATGTAAGGATGTTCGCGGGCTTATATGAAGCCCCTCCGATTGGCGATCCTATAAGGGACGAACTTCTAAGTACCTTTGATTTCAGTAAATTGAACGAGGCCCATGCGTTCGTCCAGCCGGGCTATCATCGTATCTGGTTTGTCATCCCCCACACCGACACCAATGCAGATACCGCAACTAAGTTCTACACCTACGATTACCTCGAAAAGACCTGGACTAAAGGCGAATTTGCCGATTACATAACCAGCTCCGGCACGTTCGAGGGCGGCAGTACGACCACCTGGGCGCAACTGACCGGAACTTGGGCGGCCCAAGTGGGGGCGTGGAGCGACTTCCCCGCAGAATCTCAGGACAAGATTGTACTGCTGGGTGATAAGGACGGCAATACCTATCAGATGTCGGACATTGTGTTTAGCTATAACGATACGGCTATCGACGCTGAATGGGAGACTAAGGACTTTGCCCTGACCCCAGATTACATGGAGCGGGCTATGCGGGCGGCGAGGGTATCGTTCGTAGCCCGTGGCGACGTTATCAGCCTGTCGTATTCGGTGGATAGCGGCGTAACCTGGACGGAGATTATAACCGATCAGGCACTAACCCCTAAAGACGTAGAATATAACGTGGCCCTGAACTTCTCTACCCCAAAGGTTCGGTTCAGGGTCCACGACGATACCGATGAGAAGAACTTCTTTTTGTCGTCTATCAGCTTCGAGTATATCTTCACTACCACAAGGGAATAATGGCTTCGGATAAACTCAAAATACCAAGCGATCCTAAACCAGACGACCTATCGCCGTGGTCATCAGAGGCCAATCAAACCCTAACCGAGATCGGCAGATTGCTAAGTTCTCTCGAAAAAGGTGTGTGGAACGGCCACTACGGCAAGTCTACCTTTGGCGACTTCGTTGCGGGTAATTACTCCGAGTTTGAAGAAGACGGAACTATTGTTTTCCGAGGCAACGCCGTTGTATTCAATGACCTGCAATTCCCTATCAGCAACGCCAAGGTGCCGGCGGCAAACGCGCCCACTTGGCAAACCTTCACGACCAATACTAATGAATATGGTTTTGGTATAGACGATTTTATAGATAGCCAAGCCAATGAGACTCCGCACGGCTGGCTGCAAGGAACCATCGGTCATGTTCATCTGCACATAACCACAAAAGCCGCAAACGCTACAGGCTCCGACCGATTCGCCAAGTTTACAGTATGGATTGCATTCGCCGACACCGGCGAGGCGTGGCAGGAAACCAGTTTTACCGCCGAGCTTACTATCCCGGACGGTACGGCCGCCCTTGAGCAATTCAATCTTGATATGGGAGATTTGACTCTGGCTGGTTTTGTCGAAGAATCAGAAATACGGGCTCGGCCAAAGAGAATAGCGGCCACCGGCGGCACTGAGTATTCCGGTGAAATTTTTATTACCCAGGTCGGCATACACATGGAACACGACACCGTAGGATCAAGAACGGAAAATGTAAAGTAAGGAGTCTCTAATGTCAATTCGCCGCATACCCCCTGGCGATAAGCGTATTCTCAAGCCCCTGGAAGAAGCCTGGCAATCGCCGGACGATCAGGATGTAACTGCGGAGGCTATCATCAAGTGGCTACGCCTGAATATCCACCGGCAGGACGTTGGGCTTTGGGTAGTGATAGAGAAGGGCAAGATAATGGGGGCGATGATTGCCTTTGGCCCCAGCCTGATAAATACTTCGGCCCACATATATACCGCCTGGTTAGCCAAAGGCGCAAAGATCAATAGCCGCGATTTCTTCTCAGGTGATTTCGAGGATTGGGTCAGATCGATGGGTGCTCAGGATATTACTATCAACAGCGCATCACATTCAGGACGCGCCTGGGAGCGGAGATTTGGATTTAAAGGATACAGCAGAGTTTATATCAAACGCCTTGAGGCGGTAGAGGGGATAACAGAATGGGCGGGAACGACGTACAGTCAGAGTCTGGCCTAAGCAAACAGTTCCAACAGCCGGTACAGCAAGACCTCGGACGGTTCCTAACTAACGCCCTGAGTGGCCCGCAACCGTTCCAGCCGTCTACAGCCAACCTACCCCAGGTATTCGACCCCGCTGTTACCCAGCGCCTTTTCGAGCAGCAGTTTCTAACCCCTACGCTAAACCAATTCACCGGCCCTGGCGGCCTCATCCCCCAGGCCGGAGCACAGGCCGCCCAGCGTGGCGTGTTCTTCTCCAGCGGACGCCAGCAGACCCAGGGCAAGTTAGCCGCTCAGGCAGGTGCACAGATAGGCGCAGGCTTTGCCGGGCTAGTCGGTCAAGACCAAGCAGTGGCTCAGCAGGAGTTTCTACGGCGTCAACCGCTGACAAGCCCGCTGACGCGGCAAGCGTTGAACTTTCTCGGAATCCCAATGACCTCGTTGATTGAACAACAGAAAGACCCGACGGGACAAATAATAGGAGCATTGGCCGGGGCAGCTATTGGTGGGTTCGTTCCAGGCGGCAGCGTAGCAGGCGCGGGACTTGGTGCACAATTAGGCGGTACGGTTGGCGGGGCATTTTAGACTAAGGAGCAGTAATGAGTGGAGGTGGGGGATTCGATAGACAGTCAAGTCTGAGTAAAGCGCAGACGCCTGTAGCCCAGGCCGCGTTCGAGATATTCTCTCACAACCTCGGCAAGGAGCTTCCGGCCTTCCCCGGTTCGCAGGCCATTGACCCCTTTACGCCGCAGCAGGTAGGCAGGGATTTCAGGCAGACCATAGGCGATCCGCTAAACCAGATATTCCAGGAGAATCTTATCAGCGGACTCCGCCCTGACGCCCGTGGCTTTGCCCAGGAGCGGCTAGGCCAGGTTACAGACCTACTCGGTGCCCAGTTTGGCCGACGCGGTGAGCAGCAGGCACTACAGGAGTTCCTACGTACCCAGCCTGAGACCGGCCCTGCGCTCGGCTTAGCCCAAGCCTTCCTCGGCCAGCCCCAACAGGTGCAGTTCCAACAGCCTAACCAGTTGAACCAGATAGCCAACGCTGGCCTTGCCGGAGTGAATGCACTAGGCACAGCAGCCGCGTTCGGCGCGTTTGGTTCCCCGATAACCCAGTCAGGGACGGCACAGTTTGATCCGGCGGCAGCACAAAGGGCTCAGTTTGACTTTGAGAACGCATTTGGGTTCGGCTTCAATCCCAATCCAGGCCAAGGATTTATGATAGGCCAGCCGGTTCAGTTTCAACGATAAGGAGAAGTTATGGCCGTTCAAATTATCCCAGCGCCACGCCAGCAGGACTTTGCCGCCAACCTGAATCAGACCATCAATAACCTCGGCACGCTATTCCTGCAAACGGCTGCGATGCGCGAGAGTGTCAAGGCGCGGCGACAAGCCCAGCAGTTCCAGCAGCAGCAGTTCCAGGCGACACAGCAGAGTCGGCAGCAGCAACAGCAATTCCAGCAGCAGCAATTCCAAGCTACTCAGGCTCACAGGCAGCGAACCTTTGAGGAAAGCCAAATTCCTACCACCGCCGAAGGCGCTTTACTTCGGGACGACATAAATTTGGAGCGGTTCGGGGAAATAAAAGCGGCGGGCCGGGCTCAGCCCACGCAAACAGAGGTTTTAACTAAAGAGGCCCAGCTTACTAAAGCACAACAAGACGTTGCCACCGGGATAGACCTAGAGAACCAGAGGAAACAAATCAGAACATTCGCAGACGGCAGCACCGCGACGCGACTCACTAACAGGGAGGCCCTGGTTCGGGAGGCATCAAAGAAGCAAATCCAAATCAAAGAAGACGAGCTTGTGGAAATAAAACTCCAACCCAAAAGGGCGATTAGGGTTAGACTGGACGAGGCCCTTTTTGAAACCGACCAGGGAGTATCTGCCACTGCGGCACTGCGGAAGCGGGTGCAGACCCTACAGAGAAAAGGCGGCGACGAAATCGACAAAAAGACGGGCCGCCCGCGTCTAGAAGTCGCCGTTGAAGAGTTAATTATCAGCAGCAAAGACACCGAGGCAAAAAAAAGTAAAGTTCTGCGGAACATTCTGATACAGTTTGAGAGTGAAGTGCTTCCTCGGCTCCGTAGGCCAGGAGTTAGTAGAGAACAGAAAAAGGCCGCTGTTGATAAGTTTCTCCGGCGATACAAGGCTAAGGTAGAAGGGTATGGCGGCAGGTATGCTGAGGGCTTGATTGAAATGATAGCACTGACTCTTGACGCGGGACAGTAATGCCAGAAAAAACATTCACTATTCCATTGAAGCGAATCCCAGAATCTCCCCCGGAATCAATGAAGATATCGCTAGATAGAATCAATTTCAGGCCAGAGTCTTTTGGCAAGCCTAAAGCAGGCGGCTTGCCTAGCGGGTTCACGGCTGGCGAGCGGGCCGTCTTTGGGTTTGCTAAAGAATTAGAGAGTCGCCCATTTGACCGCTGGAAGATCGAAGCTGCTGCTTACGCCAAGGGGCTCGGCGCAAAGTGGCGAAGCGATGACCCGAAGACCATTGTTAATCTTGAGCTAATGGATCAGGCTTTAGGCCAAGACCCTGATAACTGGCAGAATTTTACAGAATCGCAACGAGCACTGTGGACGCATAACACCGGCAAAAAAGGAACCGAGCCCCTGACTGCTTCCGAGAAAGCAGTTCGGAGCATAGAGGCTGGTGCCCTTGGCTTCTCTAAAGGCATCTTCGGTACAGCCGATTGGCTTACCCAGCTAATGCCCCGCGCTAATCCCCTTGACCCGCTGAGCTTTCTTGATGCAAACCAGCAGGGCGTTTTTGCGGGTGCCAAGCAAGCCATTCAAAACTACGAGATAAACCATGCTTCTGATTTTGCTACCGAGCAGCCTAAGGCTGCGGCTGATTGGTTGCGGCGTCCTGAGTTCATCTTCTATGGGGCACTACAGCAAGGCCCGCAAATGGCTCTTGCTATAGGCGCAACAATACTAACTAAAAATCCTAAATTAGGGGCGATTCTGATAGGCGCATCTGAAGGCGACGCCGTTGCTGATTCCATCAAAGACGCAGGCGGCAGCCCCGCCGCTCAGGCCCTTGGCAGACTGGCCACCACAGCCTTTATCACTATAACTGAGGCAGCGCAGCTTCCCCGGCTTATGCGCGGGCTTAGCCCCCACGGCCAAGGCATATTACGAAAAACACTACAGTCTGGATTCCGCAATAAAATCAAAGACATGACTCGCTCTGGCGCTTCATTGGCTATGAATACGTTCTTTGGCTTTGGCCGGGAATCGTTCACCGAGGCGATCCAGGCGCTGCCTGGCCCAGTCCTCACGGCATGGCTGACCGAACAGAACCTGACCTTAGAAGAACTGACGGACGCTATGTGGGAAGAAGGCATTGCTGGTGGTTTTACATCTTTAGGTGTAGCTGGTGGCGCTACAGTGGTCCAGCGTGGCGTGTCGCTTGTCCAGCAGCGAGCAGCCAAGAGTCTTTTGTTCAACGAGCAACAGACCGCTGAAATCCAAGGATTGATAGACGAAGGCTACGACCAATCCGATGCTATGGTAATGATAGGCTTGAAGAATGGCATATTTGCCAAGGGTGCCATAGATGCCCCCGGTGGTGAAGCTCAGCCAGCACTACCTAGAAAGGTGCCCGCGTCTAAGAAAACCACCAAGGGTATTATCCGTGAAGCCGTCAAGAGAGAAAAAGCCCCTATAGTTACTGATGAGTACACCGCCCTAACTGATAAATTGAGAGCTGAAGAACGGGCTACGGGTGTGGCGTTTAGAGAAGGCAAGAAGCAAGCCGTGGCTGGCAAGGTTGTTCGTACTGAAACTCAGGCCCTGAAGGATCGTTTGGCTAACCGAGCTGCGGGCTCCAGGTTCGGATGGTACGCAGGCCACCGCGAAGCCGTAGCTAACTGGCGGCAAAAACTCCAGAACCGCGTCAGTGATTTCCGGGACACCCAGCAGGAAGTCGCTGATTATATAGATGGGGTGGTCTTGGCTAGGCCAGGCCCTTGGTCGGCAAGCGAAGTGCAAACAATGCGTAGAGCAGTTATGCGGGCCACTTCCGCATCGCAGCTTACCGGACAGATAGCGGTGCTGGACCGGATGATGGATGTCAAGTTGCATCGCAACGCCGTGTCTGCTGTGCGAAAGACTATGGACACCTTGCGGCCCATAACGGGCAAGATGGATAAAATCTACGGCAAGCGGATCGGCGCCCTGATCGATACATTAGATACAGCTAAGCCTACCGCCCAAACCAGGTCAAGGCTCGCCAGCACCCTAGCGTATCTAAGGACCACCCCAGATGATACACCGGTGCCTAAGAAAGTATTAGATAGTGTCAAGCGGCTAGAGCGCACCCCAATACAAAACCTAAGCACCGATGCCCTACTGGATGTTGACGACACGCTCAGGTTCCTAAACAAGCTGAATACGCTCAAAACGAAACTGCGCGTCCGTGGTGAGTTGCGGGAGTTCAACGCAACGGCTGCCCAGGCCGCAGGGATCATCATCGATTCATCTAAGGCGCAACGGGTAGCCAAGAAGGCCGCCAAGCGGGAGGCCAAGGGCAAGCGAGCCAGGGAACCCAAGCTGAGTCCATTCCTGAACGTCGCCGTGTTGGGCCAAATCCGCCCTGAAGATTTATTCGGTCGGCTAGGCAGTATCCCCGGAGATGTGTTTTACCAAGCCCCACGACGCGGGTGGCGGGTAGAGCGGCAGATAATGTTTGATGTCGAAGATACATTCCGTGCCGACCTTCAAGCCGCCGGGGTCGATGCAAAAAAAGACCTGGAAGGCATGAGCAATCTTTTAGGTAAAGACGTTCCCCAATATGCTTTCAACCAGCTAGGCAACCATTCCAATCTCCCCAACACCAAGTTGCCCGCTATGACTATGGGCGAGAGGATATCTCTGTTTCTGCACATGAACTCATCGTATAACCGCAACGCCATTGTGCGAAGTGGCTTGAAGTTTGACGACCAAAAGGCTAAAACCTATCAGATCACTCAAGCAGACGCTAGTGTAATAGCGAGGGGCGAATGGCTGTCTGATAAAGAGCGCGCCGTTGCTGCTGCTATGAGTAAGCAGTTGAATGGCCACCTCAAAGAGCGGCTCAACCAGAAGTGGGAAGAGCTATTCTTCTGGCCGGTAGCAAAAGAACCTAACTACTGGTCTGTGCGCAGGTGGTCACTAGATAGATTACCTAAGCTTGAAGGTCCGGCGACGACTAGGAAATGGGCAGAGAATAATCTCTGGGACCAGCCGATGTTTCGGGATCGGGTAGGTGGGGCGTTGCCGGTATTCAACGGCGATGCTTTAATCGAGTTTGCACGCAGTGCATCGTCTACTGCTAATTTTGTGGGCATGGCCGATTCGGTCCGCGGTGCTAAGATGCTGGCCAAGCACCCCAAGTTTGTCCAGGCCATGAACGCCGTGTACGGCGATGCGTGGATAGGTAAGGACGGCATTGTCAATGAATACATCGAACGAATTGAAGGTCGCCGGAACCAGCGCGGCATCGACCGCAGAACAATCGGCCTGTTCAGCAAGTTTTACCGGAACCTGCATATCGCCGCTCTTGGCCTCAAGCCGTTTATTGCTCTCAAGCAGGTAGTCAGTGGTATGTATTATCTCAATGAGGGAGCATCGCTAGGCAACCTGCTAACTTCGCTGGGTGCTGCCGTGTCCCCGACAGAGCGCAGCGAAATGAGGCAGTCTGTTGTGTTGCGTTCAAGGATGGAGGGCAACCCCGTCAGCGCAGTCTCTCCAAACACCGAGCAGTCCGGGGCAGCTCTGAAATTTTACACAGGCAAGACAGGGCTTGTTGAGCAATCAATGAGAATGGTCAAAGAGCTGGACTTGATGGCCGTGTCCCTAGCATGGCGAATATCCAAAAAAGAGGCGGGCCAAAGAGGACTATCTGGTCAGTCAGCGTTGGATTACACAGTCGAAAGGGCTGAGGAGTTAGTCCGGCGCACCCAGCCGTCGTTTAGCCGCATGGATCGGCCCCGCCTAGCGGTATCGGAACTACCTGTACTAAAAGGAGTTACCGCTTTCTCTGCCCAGACTAACCAAAACCTGAATATGATGGTTGATAGCATACATAAGTTCAGGATATCTGCGCCGGGTCCAGACAGGCAGAAGGCAAAGCGACAAATGTTCACCACTATTGGCACCACGGCGGTTATGTCAACCTTGACCATCGAGGGCATAAATGAGCTTAGGCGGCTGTTTGCTCGCGGGCTCGAAGAGCGAGAAGAGCCACTGACCGCCGCCCAGTTTGCCGGTAACGCAGCGTTGAACACCCTAGGCATCGTCTACGGAGTCGATGCCGTCCAAGAAGGGCTAAGGGCGGCCATCACCGGCGGCAGGACATATCCGTCCGATCCCTGGGCTCAATTCACCTCTGATCTTTCCTTGCTTATCCAGCAATCCGCAATAGCGATGAGCGAGGAGGGTGACGAACGCAGTGCCTTCAACGCCATAGACCGCTTCGTGAGAGTCGGCAGCGTGGTTGCGGGCGTACCAGTCCTTGGCCCTGTCGCTCTGGCTAAGCCATTTATCAGGCCAGCCAAACCGGTAGGGCGGCAGCAGTTAGACCTCAGCAGAAAACTCATTAGAGACTTAGGTGGCAGAGAACTTACTAGGCCGTTATTGCCTCTTGACTAGCCTCCGCGAAATCCCAACCAAAATTACCCTAAATTGACATAACTCCTTTCCCCGCAGGACCTTAGCCCCTAAATACTATCCCATATCGCCCACAGGCTCGGCATTCGCCGGGCCTTTTTTATGCGCTAAGGAGGAAGTGCCCCACCTCTCCCATAGTGGAATCCCCGTCCAGTTACATTATGTAACCCCAGCCACCCCATATCTTTATACCTCATCGTAAGAAAAACTAAAAGTAATCCTTGACTTTCCCCCGCCGATGCTCTATATTTCGGGTAGTCTTACAAAGGAGATTCAGATGGCTAAGGTAGGAATGAATGTATCGGTTGACGACGGCCTGCCGGGCAAGATTGAGCGTGCCGGTGCCCGCGAGGGCCGCACCTTGTCCAACATGGCCCAGATAATGCTCATCGAGGGCCTGGTCAAGCGTGGCCTGATCGAGACCAAGCCTAAAGGAGGCAGCGATGCAGTGGCCTAAGATAAGGTGCGTCAAACGCATTCACCCACATTTGGCCGAATACAACTACATCAGCGCTTGCCGGTCGGCAGAAGGAGGCCCTGACGCTTGCTATGAAAAAACAACTAATACTATTTGGCTCACCCTTGACGGAAGGCAATATGTTATTCACGAACTACTCCACTGGTGGGGATATATGCGGAATGGATGGGACCACTGGATACATGACTGGCTTGACGACCCCGACCACGTATGGCTTAGGAAGATAGGATTATAAAGGAGCCCGCAATGACCTGTAAACACGACAAATCATGCAAGCACGAGTTTGAACCGCTGCGGTGCCCTAAATGCACCAGCTGCGTGTACAACTTCGAGCCCCTGGAGGAGAGCGAGTTTCGTAAGGCGGTGAGGGCGCATTTGACCACCATGCGACACGTGAGGTGCAAACCATGCCGCTATTCCAGATACAAGGAGTCGTGGCCTTGGGATGAAATAGTGGGCGAGTATAGATCAACTGTATACGGCCTCCGCACCCTCTGGAACACTCGCGGGTGGCTGGATAATGCCGGGGTTAGGCCGCATTCGGTCACCTCTAATCGCATTGCCGCCCTCGACGAGCCCGAATAGCGTGATGGTTGCGGGGCCAAGGCGATCCTTTGTAAACCTGGCCCCGCAGCCGATATAAGGAGTATAACGTGACAAGAACGCTATATAAGATATTAGACAAAAAGGGTCGGCCATGTAATGGCGGAGATGGCAGGTGGTTCTTGCCTCACGGTGGCAAGCCTGGCAAGTGGATGCCGATAATCACGGATATTGTGCCGTGTGAGAGCGGATACCACTTATGCCGACAAAAGGATTTATTGGATTGGCTCGGTCCGACAATTTGGGAAGTTGAGTGTAAGGGGAATAAAATCATTCATGGCAACAAAGTTGTTGTCGGCCAAGCAAGGCTGCTACGCAAGTTTGAGACATGGAACGACAAAACGGCCCGGCTGTTCGCCTGCGATTGTGCCGAGAGAGTGTTGTATTTATATGAAAAGAAATACGCCGACCCTCGACCTCAGCAGTGCATCGAAGTGGCCCGCAATTTTGCTAACGGCAAGGCCACAAAAGAAGAATTAACCGCAGCCGGGGCCGCAGCCAGGGACGCAGCCAGGGACGCAGCCAGGGACGCAGCCAGGGACGCAGCCAGGGACGCAGCCAGGGACGCAGCCTGGGACGCAGCCTGGGCCGCAGCCTGGGCCGCAGCCTGGGCCGCAGCCAGGGCCGCAGCCAGGGCCGCAGCCAGGGACGCAGCCAGGGCCGCAGCCTGGGACGCAGCCTGGGACGCAGAATATAAATGGCAAACAAGGCAACTAATGAAATATCTCAATGGTAAGTTACCAGCAATCGGGGCGGGCTGAGGCCGCATTTGTTCATCCCTTGGCCTGCCCTTAAGGAGGACGACATGGATAACCTACCCGACAACTGTACCGACCGCGACATTGACGAGGCCGGGCAAGTACCGCAGCCTAGCGATGAAGCGTTGGAGGGCGCTGCTAAGAAAACCGTAACGTGGCACCTGGACGACCATTCTGAGATTGGGTCGATATGTGCCGATGACGCCGAAGTGATCGGCTACGGCGACGGATTCAGCATGGTTGTGGTGGCTACAACGGTAAAAGTTCGGGTCAACTGGGGTGAGGTCTAGCCATGAATAACGACCACGACCATTTCATTATTTGGATGGCCATTATATTATTGTACTGCATTATCCCTGCTGTGTCTGATACGACCTCTGAGCCAAAGGAGCGGGTGGAACCTACGGTAGACCCCGTACTATCCGCTTCTTTGTATACCGCCAACGTCAGCGCCTACTGCCCCCTGGCTTGCTGTTGCGGAGACTTCGCTGACGGCATCACTGCCTCCGGGCATGTAATCCAGCCGGGCGATAAATTCGTCGCTGCCCCTGCCAAGTATCCGTTCGGCACACTCATGGCTATACCGGGCTACGGTGTAGTGCCAGTGCTTGACAGGGGCGGGGCTATCAAGGGTGATAAGCTGGACGTATTCTTCGGTGGGCCAACGGGTCACGCCGAGGCCCTACAGTGGGGCCGCAGATATGTGAAGGTCGTTGTATCTAACTAAGGAGGTTAATTATGCAGGACATACTCACAAGAATTACGCTAACAGCGGCGTACGCTACCCTTGTACTCGTTTTTGCGGGTGGAAGCGGATATGTGTTTTACTGGATTTGGACGAGATAGTTCATGCGAAAGGAGGTGCCACCTATTGCATTGTTCACGAGTGGGGCGGCTGAACACTTGCGATAAGGTGCCGATCCCGCCGGACCGTGCGGTATTCGTGGCCGACGGGCGGCTGTGGATGGCCCTCCAGGAACATGCCGATATGGGGCATGACGAGATATCTATGAAGTGGAACGACGACGGGATCGCTATCGTCCTCTACTGTAGCCAATGTGGCGAGACAATAATAGAACTTGAGGGGTAATAGGAGGACATGATGAACGAGCCAATCGACGGCGTTGAAACAACTGAGTTAGCCGAGCTCGACCCCGTGCTGCGGGAGCTTGAGGCGGCGTTCGAGATAGTCGATCAGCGGCAGGAGCACTGGCTGCCCAACTGGTACTTAGGCCAGGTCAACTCTATTGAGGCAGGCTTGGCCAAGACCGAGGAGCAATATAAGATAATCAAGGCTGCTTTCGCCAACCGCCGCAAGCAGCTTGAGTACCGCTGGGGTGCCGAGTTCCAGGCTACCGTCTGTGAGGATATCGACAAGCAGCATGGCAAGAAGCGGAGCGTGGACTACCTCCAGGGCCGGGCCGGACATAGGGCTGGCCGGGACAAACTGGTGGTTCACGATGACGAGAAGGCTGCGGTGTGGGCCAACAATAACAACCTTGGCGATGCCGTCAAAATTGAAGTAACCACCACTATCCTGAAAAAGCCGCTAATGGAGCACGTCGTGGCCACCGGCGAGGTTCCCGACGGCTGCGAGTTCGTTCCCGCCGAGGATAAGTTCTACCCGGCTGTCAGCAAGCCATTGCTGCCGGGCACGCAGGCTAGGGGGATGCTGGAGGATAAAGATGAGTGAAGAAAATGACAAATGGAAAACCATCCTGTATGAACCCGAAGACTATCCACCTAAGTCGCCCACGAACGGTCCCGGCAACCACTTTACTGTTGAGGGGGAATCGCCACGGGTTGTCAGGCTAGATTGCTGGTATAGCAATGATGGCCCCAAGAGCTTCTTTATGTCGCCCGAATTTGCCAGAAGGCTTGCGGCGGAGCTTGTTCACTGGGCAACCATAGCATCGGTTTGGTCTGAGCTTGACGACTTCGAAAAGGACTTGAAGGAGGGCAAACCATGTGCAGACCAGAGCACGCGATAGAAGACCATGACTTACGAAAGGAGCTAGATTATGACAGAGGCCAAATCAAAACCCCCCAAGATATACGCCGCGTTGGCTGGGGTGATGCACGACCTGAAAGAGCTGCCCAAAGGCGACCACAACAGGCAGCAAAACTATGACTACCGTGGCATAGACTCACTGATGAACCTTGCCCATACGTCAATGGACAAGCATAAGATCATCGTACTGCCGGAGGTGTTGAGCGAGCCTATCATCGAGCTTGGCCCGGTGGCTAAAAGCGGTGCCCAGATGTACCGCAGCCTTGTCAAGGTGCAGTATACGTTCCTCAGCACTGAGGACGGCACAAAGGTAGTCTCCGGCCCGTTCATAGGCGAGGCAACCGACATGGCCGATAAGGCTACCAATAAGGCCCAGACTGCTGCCTATAAGTGGTGCTTCTTCCAGACCTTCTGCATGCCTACTAATGGTAGCATGTCTGATAGTGAGGGAGACGACGAGAGCAATGAAGGCGCGCCCCCACCTAAACCTAAGCCCAAGGCCGAGCCCAAGAAGGAAACTCCCGCCGATAAGGATGAGCGGCACCGCACCGAGCTAACAACCATCCTGAAGCACATGGCCGCTCACGACGACGACCCCGCCGAGCGGGTCAAGCGGGCTATACGGGAGTGGACTACCTACGAGAAGGACGGCAAGGAAGTATACCAGGAGACGTTCCGGGACACCAGCGACCCGAAGGGCAAGGCGTGGGACCCAACGATGGTAGGGACAAGGCTGAACATTGTGACATCAAAGGCCCGCGTCACCTACGGTGAGTGGTTGGGCGTTACGGGCGAGAAGTCCAGAACTAAAGGAGCGAAATGATGGCATACGAGCATAAAGAGATTAGCGGCTCGATGTTCCCTAATAGTTACAAAGAGGACGGCGATAACAAGCCCGACTTTGTAGGCGAACTCAAGATAAACGGCAAGGTATGGCGCATGGCTGGCTGGAAGAAGCAGCGCGACAACGGTGAGGAGTGGGTTAGCCTCAAGGCCAGCGAGCCCCGCCCGCCGCAGGCCGCACCGGCGGCGGCAGAGGACAGCTCGGATTCGATACCTTTTTGATCGGAGGACACAATGCCTAGAACACGACAACAGGCCGGGCGACTGAGCAGGAACAAGGGTAAAGCGTTCGAGCGGAGGGTGGCTAAAGAGGTGATGCCGGAGCTTACCGGCCATCCGCATTGGAAGCGCACGCAGCGGGGTGATAAGCAGAACTTTGGCGACCTGGAGCCGTGCACTAAGGATGGTGTACAGGTTTGGCTGGATACGAAATCCCTTACCCTTACCCGAAAGTATTACGTCGAGTGCAGGTCAAGGGCTGTGCTGTCGGCCACAGAGATACGCAAGTGGCAGGCCGAGGTGCAATTGGCTGCCACGGCAGTGGGCAGTAGTTACTGGATACTCATCGTCAAGCAAGACCGTGGGCCGATATGGGCATTCGTGTCCGAGGCTCGATACTCAATAGTCGGCGAGGCCGAGATGTTTTAGTGTAGGAACTTAGCAGAAAGGATAAATTATGAAAAAAGTAGAACAGATCGGTGATAAATACTATATCGACGGGCAGGAGGTAGAGATCGTCAAGGCCGAGCCGCCCAAGGAAGATTCGCCGGGGACGGTGTGGGCTGAGCAATGCACTGGGGGGCGCATGATAAATGAAGGAGAATGTCCAGTCCACTGGCTAGATGAAAATGCCCGGCACGATATGAGAAACTCTAGGTGTGTTAACATACAGTGTCCAGACTGTGAGCAGTTCTGGCCTCTCTTTGCCGCCGCCTACGACGCTGGCCTGGCCGCACAGACTATGATGACGGTGGAGGAGTACGAGAAGCATCGTGGTTGGAGAGTTGGCCAGAGTGAGCGATACAGTCTCGACGCCTACATCGCCGCCAACGCCCAGCGGAAAGGATAACGATGGCCGGGCATGACTTTATCAACGGCTGCTTTGAGTTTACGGCAGGTGTCCTGCTCTGGCTGAATGTCTGGAAGCTGCATAAAGACAAGAAAGTGTTCGGCGTTCATGTTGTGCCCGTAATCTTCTTCACCGTCTGGGGATATTGGAACCTGATATTCTATCCCGCCGTTAACGCCTGGGTCAGCTTCGGGGCAGGAATGCTGGTAACGCTGGCAAATACGGTGTGGGGTATACAGGTTTTGTATTACCTGAGAAAACAGAGGGTCCAAAATGATAGAAGATAAGTGGATGCAGACATATCGGGGCAAGAAAGTCCATCCGTTCAACTTCAAGCTAGAGGACTGCGACCTTACAGACATTGGCCATTCGCTATCTATGATCTGCCGGTTCAATGGGCACTGTACTAGGTTCTACTCTGTGGCTGAGCATAGCGTCCGGGTGTCCGACATGCTACCCGATAAGCTTAAACTCCAGGGGCTGCTACACGATGCGGCTGAGGCGTATCTAGGGGATGTGATCTGGGCCTACAAAGATAGCACTCAGTTACTCGGCCAGAAATTCAAGTACTGGGAAGATAAAATATCTGCGGTAATTGCCGAGCGGTACGACTTGCCCTGGCCGTTCGACCCCGTTGTAAAACACGCCGATCTTGTCCTACTTGCCACGGAAGCACGGGACATAATGAATTGCAAGTCTAAATGGAAGCGAGAATTGCCCGAACCGCTGCCTGGGGTAATTCGACCAATGCCATCAAACAAAGCCTGCGTGGAGTTTATGACAGCAGTTACCGCCGAGCGAATCAGTTTGTATCGGGGGAAGCGGTGCGACTTTTATGGGAACACTAATACCCAGGAGGAATGACTATGGCGAAGAAGAAGCGAAAACCATGCAACAATCTCATCATCATATCTGATACCCACTGTGGCTGTAAATTGGCCCTATGCCCGCCTGAACCTATCCCCTTGGACGACGGCGGTACTTACACGGCGTCAAAGGTTCAGCTCAAGCTGTGGGAATGGTGGCAGGAGTTCTGGGGCGAATGGGTGCCCAAAGTGACTAAGGGCGAGCCCTATGCCGTCGTCACCAACGGCGACACCTTAGACGGCGTACATCACGGCAGCACTACCCAGATCAGCCACAACCTTGGCGATCAAGCCAACATTGCCGAAGCCGTGCTAAGGCCCATCGTAGAACTGTGCGAGGGCAGGTTCTTCATGGTCCGGGGCACTGAGGCCCATGTGGGTAAGTCGGGGGCTGAGGAAAATCGGCTGGCCAAGGAGCTAAAGGCTATCCCCAACGCCGAGGGGCAGCACGCCCGGCATGAACTCTGGATTGAGATAGGCGACTGCTTGGCCCACATCCTGCATCATATTGGAACCACGGGTAGTTCAGCCTATGAATCATCGGCCCCGCAGAAAGAGCTTGTCAATGCCTTTGCCGAGGCTGGGCAGTCGGGGGATAGGCCGCCCAACATCATCGTCAGGTCACACCGACACCGACATATTGAGAATAGGCTGGTTGCCGAGAATGGGTACAACTATGTATTCGTCACCGCAGGTTGGCAGCTAAAGACACCCTTTGCCTACCGCATAGCCGGGGCTAGGCAGAGCCAGCCGCAGATAGGCGGTAGTCTCATCCGGCAAGGTGACGAGGATTACTTTACCAGGCATTTCGTCAAGAGACTGGCAAGGCCCAAAGCGGAGATAGTAACGCTATGACTGTGATAACAACAGCGGAGTGGGAAATTGAAGTTGAAGGCATTGCGGCCCAATTTCGCAGCCAGTATCACAAGGGATGGTATAAAAAAAACAAGTCTTTGCGAAAGGCCCAAAATCTCCAGCTTTACTACGACAATATTGAGATCCGTAAAGCCCAAAAGAAAAGGTGGCTTCAGCGGAACCGGGCCAAACAAGCCGCCTACCAGAGAAAGTGTTATTGGGCCAAGAAAGCGAGGGTGGCATGATACCATACGACCAGATAGGCATACTCGTATTCAACCTGCCCGCGCTGTGGCTGGTGACATATAAGGAGTTTGGTGTCAGGCGATGGGCTTACATTCTAGGGCTGCTGTCCGAGGTGTTCTGGGTATGGACCTGCATCATACACGAACAATGGTGGATACTGGCCAGTGTAGCCATCTACACGGCGATATGGGCCAGGGGTTTCTGGGTACACTGGATAAGAAAGGACAATCATGTCTGAACGATTCCCACAACGACTAAGCCTGATGATAGGGACCAAGCCAACCGCTGTTGAGATCAAGTGTACCAAGCGGCCCCCCGAAGGCTGGGTGCGGGCCTCTGACGGCAAGGACGCAGGCGTTATGGACTGGACCGAGGCCCATATATGGGTCGAGCGCGACGCCAGCTATACCAAAACCCTGTCAACCCTGCTGCATGAAGTCATTCATGTCGTACTGGAGACAGAGAACCTGCGCGACGACTTGGATATATCGCCCGATAAGGAGGAGGATCTGGTACGGGGACTAGAAGAAGGGCTAATGACGTTCCTGGTGCAGCCGCAGGTAGCGGCGATAATCGGGCAAGCGGCAACTAGCGTAGAGGCGGTGGAATGAGAAAAAGTGAGGTTTTGGAGAGAATTGTCTTGACTTTTGATGGCGTTTGTGGTATAATAGATTCATAATTGGTGGATTTAACGTGGACAAGACACTACATTTAGCATATTTGACCCCGGACTGGCGACCAATATCTTGTCCATATTGTCCACTTTGCCAGCGCCGGGGTCTTTTTATGTACTGGGGGTACTATAGTGGCTAGGATACGAACGATAAAGCCGGAGTTTTGGACTGATGAAACAGTTGTCCAGTTACCTTACGAGGCCAGACTGTTTTTTATCGGACTATGGAATTATGCGGATGATTCTGGGATTCTCCCAAATTCTCCAGATAGGCTAAAAATGCAGTTATTCCCCGCCGACTCTAAGATAGACGTGGAATCCACCATTGGGCTATTAGAAGCATCCGGGCTTATTTCTTATGCTCAGGGTGAGGCTGGCGAAGAGCTTCTAATGGTGAACAACTTCAACAAGCACCAAAAAATCTCACACCCGACAGAATCCAAGTTTACTCCAACGAAAAAGAGGGCGATCCCTGAGCGAGTTCGGAGAGAGGTTGCTACAAAGTACGGATGCGAGCCGGGCAAGTCAGCCAAGGCAGAGTGTTATTACTGTGGCTCCCCTGGAAATATATACTGGTGGAAACTGCCCAGCGGTAAGCCGTCTGCATGGGTTAGTTTCTCAGACCTGACGCTAGACCATGTAAAAGCAGAATCGAAAGGCGGGGAAGCAAAAAAGGAGAATATCGTGCTTGCTTGCGGGCATTGCAATAAGTCTAAGGGCAATAAGGACTTATGCGAGTTTCTGGAAAAAACCGGAGCTTTACGGAGTCCTCTGGGAAATACCCCTAGGAAAGGAAGGGAAGGGAAAGGAAGGGAAGGGAAAGGAAGGGAAGGGAAAGCATCCAAGCTCAATTTCCGTGACCATGTTACTCTAACCCAGATTCAGCACGATAAGCTGCTGGTCAAGTTCGATCAGGCCAAGGTTGACCAGTGCTACGATAAGCTGGAGCATTACAAGGCGTCCAGCGGCAAGAAGTACAAGAGCGACTACGACGCTATTCTAAGCTGGGTTGCTGTCCAGGTGGATAAAGACAATCCGCCCGGCACCCGCGTTGCCTCCGCGCCCAACAAATACGACGGCGTAGTCGATTATGGAAAGGAATAAATAATGGATAAGGAACGAATGCGTGGGCTGTTGAGGGAGATTTTATTTGATTCCTTGATGGGGCCTGAACCCAAGAAGTCCGAACGGGAGATGGTGATTGCAGAGGTGGAGGAGTGGGCCATAGAGCAACAAGGCTTTGCAGCGCAAAGAATCCAAGGGTCGCTAAAGCCATCACAGCGGGCTGAGATTGAGTCACGGATGCAGAGTGCGTGTATGAGCTATTTGCTAGCTAAACTCGACAAACTGAAGGCCCAATCCCATGACTAACCTCGCCATCCCGCCCCAGTACCGCAACGCGGCTATCGCCGATTTCCCCAAGCATGTAGAGGCGGTCGAGGCGTGGCTGGCCAGTGATTTGCCGGGCCTTGTGACGCTTACGGGACCGTGCGGAACTGGCAAGACGCGAATGCTGTACGCTATCGCCCAAATATGCAGGGAACCTATGGTGTGGGATGTACCTACGCTTATCGTCAGGGTGCAGCGGGCGATGCGACTGACCGTACAGGACGCGTTCAACTATAACGAGACTCATTTGATTGACAGGCTAATTGCCCACAACCGTCGCGTGTTACTAGACGATCTTGGGGCAGAGAAAACTACTGATTTTGTGCTACAGGAGCTTTACAGGCTGATATCGCAACGTGAATTGTGGGAAAAACCTACGCTAATAACTACAAATCTCAGCATGAAAGCCTTGGCCGTGAAATTAGACGATCGCATAGCGTCAAGACTTGCTGGCGGAATAGTCTTGGGATTCGAGGGCGGTGACTACCGATTAATGGAGGCTGACCGATGATGTTTATATTGCTTATAATTTGTGTAGGCGTGATATTGTTCGCGGCTTGGGTGCGGGAAATACTTGTGGCGATACGCGGCGAACAGCGCAGGGCGTACCGCAGATTGCAGGCTACACTGGACTTGCTACAGGAGGCGGACCGATGAGAATCGACACGAAGTTTGATGTAGGACAGAAGGTGTGGCGGATATGGCAAACGAGAGTGACAAAGCGATGCCATACTTGCAACAACACTACTGAGGTTGATGACCTGTGGAAGATTCGAGGGCGTGTACCAGTGGCGATAAAGAACCTCTCGGCTCATCTTGACCACGAAGATAAGGATATTTACTACGAGTTTGATTTCAGGTCTAGAGAGCGTAAATACTCATGGGACGAAGCCGATCTTTTTGCCACCAAGCCCGCTGCCCAGGCCGAGTGCGACACCCGAAACGAAAGGAGCAAGTGATGGCTACCGCAGGCCGAAAAAAGCCGTACACTGAAATTGGGCTCCGTCGGCTGAAATGTTGCCGTTGTGAGGAAAAAGCCGATTCTCAATGGAATTGCTGCGCTAACGGGAACAGGTGGCTGCCCTTGTGCGCGCAATGTGACGTACTCTTGAATCGCCTGGTTATGGAGTATTTCAATTTTCCCAAAAGACAGGTGGGTAAAATAATGGCCACTTATATTCGTAATCGAATACAAAGGAGCAAGTGATGTGTAAAAAGAAAGAATACAATCGAAGCAATTTTACGATTGAAAAGGGCGACATGGTTAATGTGCATTTTGTTGATGGCGGTCAGATTAAAAGGGCGATTGTTATTTATATGCCCTGCTCGCCTGGAGATGATTGGATAATACAAGACCAAAATTTAGATGTACATTACATTCAACAATATAGATCAATAATGCTAAGTGGTAAGGCAGCTAAGATTCCTGGTCGCCACTACGCCGAGCCTGAGCCTTGCGGGGAGACTGCAACGCTGGAGGTGGACGGCAAAGACGTTGAGTGGACTTGTTCGTTGCCCAAAGGCCACGACGGGATGCACGAACACGCCACAGGTGGGCGCGTTATGGTACAATGGGCGGCGACGGTGCTGAGTGAACAGCCTGAGCCTGAGCCGACGGCTTTCCACAAGGCAGAAGCAGAGTTTGCCAAAGACGTGGTTGATGTGATGTGTGTAGGGGAAGAGAAGGGGCACGCACTCAGAGGCTTTCGCGTTGGGTGGAACATGCGAGGGGAAGTGAGCGATATGGAGAAAGAAGAGCCTGAGCCGACGGGGTTTGACAAGGCGTGGGCAGATTATTGTGAGTTTTTCAACCTCTCTGAAGATACCCAAGAGATGAAATCACGAATGAAGTGTATGTACTCCGCCGGGGCCAAGGACGAGCGGGTGAGGTTGATAGGGGAGATAGGGAAGTGGATAGCCGACAATAACTATTGGATTTCTCCTCGTGCGAAGCATCTACAGGACTTTCTCGACGAACTGAAGGAGGTGGCAGGATGAGTTATCAGCAAGTAATACCTGTAATAGATTCGTCTGTGCGGGGTTTGTGCCGCCGCCCATATCCAAACCATCCGTCTGGTTGTCCCAACTGGAACAAAAAAGAGAGGTGCCCACCAAAAGCTTTGGCCCTTGGCGACATTATAGATTTACGAAATACTGTGTTTGTCATCTATAATAAATTCGACTTCGGGGAACATGTACGACGGATGCTATGCACACCCACTAAAAAAGGCCCAAGGACGCAAAGGCAAGCCGAGTGTTGTTTGTATTGGCAAGGAACAGCGAGGAAGCAACTACGGCAGGTAGTTCGCGGGTTCCTGCGATGGTCGCGTCCTGCCCGCCCAGTTGTTGTGAGTACCCCAGAAGCTTGCGGTGTGAATATCACGGCTACGATGAAACATATAGGAATAGAACTAGAGTGGCCTCCGAAGCAGTGGGCTTATCAGGTGATGCTCGCGGGTACGGCAAAGGAGCCCCCCCCCATGATTAAGTTGACGGGTGGGCAGAGAGTGTGGCTGGCGGAGTTTGCAGGAGGTGTAAGGGGGCAGCGATTCAAGGTGACTAATGCAACACCCCCAGGAACTTGGCATCACGCTGCGTGGTGTTTTCCAGACGGAACCAAAATAGACATAGCTGACTGGAACCCCTTGCTCCCCGCTCATGGGTGGCTGGTGCTGAAGGCTCTGGCCGAGAAAACAGGCTGGGGTTTTATCATGGAACAACTGTATTTGCGAACAAGTAAAGCGAAGTTTGACTTCTGGGGTGAGATTATCGCCGCCGCGTTGGCGACGAGGAAGGATGTGGCATGAAAAAGCTACTGACCGATGACCATAAGTATCAACTGAGGCGAGTAATTATCTACGGCCTGTGGTGGTTGCTTGGAATATTCATAACATTCAATTTGATGGAGTTGACTAAGTGGTTGTGGCATGGCTAATAACCGCTCTATGTGAGCAGAAAGTAGGTGGACGATGAGTAGTGAATTTCCAAGCAGTGGGCATGATAGAGGTTGTGGGTATCCTAGCGAGCCGTGTAATTGCGGCAAATGCCCTGAAACTGGTTACGATGATGCGAAAGCGGCTCGCCGTAGACGTAAATCCCAACACAAGAGTTACTGTAATTACCCCAGTGATCCCTGTGATTGTGGGGCATTGTGATATAACTAACAACCGCTCCCACGGTATCAGCTGTGCCGTCCGGCCCGTGGGAGAATGGAGGACCAAGTGATGGACATAGAACGCCAACGAGAACTGGCAGCTAAGTTTATGGAAATGACGCGGCGAACGGAATATCACAAGCCTGCCCCTTACGCTGCCCATGAATACCACTGTTATTTCAAGGATGGAGAGTTCTATTGTTTTGTTGATGATTGGCTCCCCGACCTCGACGTGCAGCAGGCGGCGGAGTTGAAGGCGAGGCTAAGGGAGTTGGGACACGGATACGCCACTGGATGGACTGCGTGGCGAGGCAAATATGACTGCGAGATTGGGCTGATTGGAGAAGAAGAAAACGAGATAATCACTGAGAGCGACGTATCCGAAGAAGCCGCCCTGGTAGCTGCCGTGGCGGAGATGCAGAAAGGAAAGGATGGGACATGAGACATATTTATACGACAGACACAGAAGAAAATATGTGCGATGAGTGCCTAAACCACTTTGCTACATGCAAATCGACTGTGAAGTTTGGAAACGGCGCGGGCAACGACAATGTAATTAGTTGCGATGCTTTCATTGGGCCAGATACACCGTGTATGAAAGTTGGGAAGATTTCCAGTAGGAGGTGGATGGTGGATGAGAAAATAACGGAAACTAATTTGAGAGACTTAGTGAGCTTTACAGAAGCATCAATACCCGCCATGAAAGCTAAGTGGTCGAAGGATTTCAAAGAAGGATATGACGCAGCAATGAACGGCGAGACAAGACGCACGCATCGTGCGAGGAGAAGGGGAATGTGGTTTCGTGGATACGATAAAGCTCAGGCTGATCGCAAGCGGAGGACCAAGCGATGAAGATCGAAGAACAGCGTAGGCGGTGTGCGGAGTTCGTGGGGTGGCTATGCAAGCACGATACCGGCCCCTTTGCCGTCGATAGCCAGGGGAATGGACACCGGGCTTGTAGGTGTGTCTACCTCCCCGACCTCGACGTGATGCAGGCGGCGGAGTTGAAGGCGAGGCTGAGGGAAATGCGAAATATCACCTACGATATTCTATACGACGAGAAATCTAAGGTTCACCAAGTGACAATCTGGGCCGACGATACGTTTGGTGCAACCGGCCCAACCGAAGAAGCCGCCCTGTGTGCTGCGGTCGCGGAGATGGTTCAAAACGGAAAGGATAAGTGATGGAATCAATGGTAGACTGGCTAATCGAAAGGGCAGAGACATTTTTTGGCATGTTCAATTCCCTATATCCCACAAAATGGAAGGAGGTGGGGCTGCATAAAAATGAGTTCACCATCGTTACCACTAATTCTGGCAAGTATCGCGTGACTATTGAGCTTATCGAACAGCCAATGGCGAGTAAGATGCAAGAGGGGTCAAAGGAGTCCTCCCAATGACACTAACAGACAAGCAGATCGTGAACGATGTGGCGAAAACTAAGGCAATGATTGTGCAAATAAAGCTAACGCCTCCATATCTAGTTCCGGGGCTGGCATCGCTGTTCATGGAATCAGTCTTGCGAAATCAGGTTACTATTATGGAGTCTCAGGCTAAGTGCCTGGCCATGCTGGAGGCTAAGAAGAGTGAGTAAGACTACGGTGGTGAACCTGGGAAGCGGCGCAGTGTTTAATGTGTATATCGGTAGGGCGTCTCCGCGGCGGGGCTTCATGGCGAGCAAGTGGGCCAACCCGTTCAAGATAGTTGGCTCTCGAAATAGGGAACGAGCTGTGACTATGTATGAAGAATACATCCGCAACGCCCCGGAGCTGTGGGACGACCTATTAGAACTGGACGGCAAGGTGCTTGGTTGCTGGTGTAAACCTTTGGCCTGTCATGGCGATGTGCTGGTGAAGCTGATCGAAGAACGGAAACTATCGTCTAATTTGGAATGAATTGGAATAACTTTAGGATAAGGAGCGGGTGATGGAAACAAAATGGACTGAATATGTAATCGAGTGGGTAACGCATCGAGGGCAATCGTACAAACCAAGGACATTTCTAGGCACGGACACGGGTTATTCGAGAACCATAAAAAAAGCATATCGGCTCCCTAGCTTGTCCGCTGCTATCCGATATAGGCAGAAACATGTGGTGGCAGAAAGAAGTATTGTTGTCCCCGTGAATTGTGAACTAGCAGGAGGCCGACGATGAAGATTCCAATGAAGTTGAATGAATGGCCGACGTTTCCAGAGTCTAAGGTGTACGCAATTCTCGTTACCCATACCAAGCGGGGGAAGCCGAGGAAGCGGCTGGCGTGGGCACAACACAGTTTCGATGGTTGGGCGACTTGGTATATAGACCTAAATGTTCACGTTCTTCTGGGCAACGGTTCAGACTTGGGTATGGACTTGTTCGATGCAGAGCGGCTGATCAAACTTGCCGAGTCCGCCCTCGGCTGCCGCTGCGCCGTTGTCGAGATAACCCTGGAAGGGAAG
>SDBT01000898.1_pt1 | contig 49893 bp, 76 predicted proteins | sample 2277101 | NCBI WGS metagenome assembly SDBT01 (sample SAMN10404973, study PRJNA504765) | marine sediment metagenome | isolation source: marine sediment core GS10_PC15, 103 cmbsf | place: Arctic Ocean: Southern Knipovich Ridge | collected 2010
AGCGGCCACCGGACATCGGGGTCACCTCTTTTTATGGTGACGGAAGCGGCTCGCGCCCCACCAGGGGGCAGCGGAGCCAGGATGCAGGACACCATGCCCTGCTGTGCCCCGCGTCGTCAAGGGGCGATTCCACGGAGTGCGGGACGGCGTCCGCTCTAGGTTGAACCGACGTTCTCCGTGGAACACTCCAGGGCGTTGATGCGCTGAATCAAGTCGAGGACGCACTCCGGACTGGCCAAGTGGGCAAACTTCACCCACTTCGGCGCTCTGTCCTGCACGCGCTGGCCTTTGGCAGCCTTCCATGCGACGCAGGCGTCGTACAGCTCCCGAAGGTCGTCGGGGATTGAGTCGTTCATCCGAGTAGACCTCGCTCTCTGAGTCGGTCGTTGACGATGCGTCGGGCGCGCTCGATGAGCCTGCGGACCTTCTTGTCGGTCAGGTCGTGCGAGTGCTTGGCCCAGCGTTGACGGGCGTGGAAGGCGGTGCCGAGGAAGGTGCGACGCTCGTAGAGGAACGTCTCCAGGTAGATGCGCCGGTCCCACGGGTCGAGGTAGAGGATGCGCTCGAGCTGGTCGGCCTGGGAGATCAGGTGCATCCGGAAGTCGGCGTGGACACGCGTGCGTTGGATCTCGCGCTTGAGCAGTGGGGCCAGGGTGAGCGGGAGGATCTCACCGCACTTCCCACACGCCTGTCCCCCGTCGATGGTGGGATGGCGCAGTCGCGACTTGCAGTCTGGACACTTGTCCGGGTAGACGAACGCCTCGCTCTCGATGGGGTTGACCGCTTTGATGGAGTAGAGGTTCCGCTTGAGTTCCAGGTAACGCCACAGCACTTCGTCGGCGTGGCGGAACGGCCTCAATTCAGACACTTCGGGGTAAGCGTGTCGATGCGTAGGACCGGGGTTCCACGTGGCACGTCGTCATCCTGGATGGCCATTCGGCTCTCGATGGAGTCGAGGAGGTCGTCAACCATGTCCCGCACCTCTATCAGCGACTCGCCGAAGCACGCCTCGCACAGCCAGTCCCCGCGTAGCTGGACGATCGCTGCGACGTACAGGCCGAGCGGTTCGCAGCGCGCGCACGGCATCAGTTCAGCCGCGCCAGAGCGAAGTCCAGCAGCCACATTTCAACCACGAGACTGATCGTGATGACCGCCAGCACCCACGCTACCACGGTGTCGCTGCTCATCAGTTCAGCCGTCTCGTCTTGCGGTTGGGTCGGGCTTGCGGTCGCATGACGCCCGCGTTGTCCGCTGGGACGTGGCTGGCCTTCTCGATGATGGCGCGCCACAGGTAGACGTAGATCTTGCCCGACTCGGGGTGCGGCCCGACGATCTGATGGATCTGCCACCCCTCGGACTCGAAGTTGTCGAGGACATCGGCAGCCGGTAGTTTCGGGAGCTCGGCGATTCTCCACGGCATCAGAGCAACCTCAGCCATTCGGCTTTGACGTTCGGGTCCTTGCGGAACAGGCCCAGCACCGACGAAGTGACCATCTCGCCCTCCGACTCGATGCCGCGCATGGCCATGCACGCGTGCGTTGCGACTAGCGTGACGCCGACTCCGAGTGGGTTCAACCCCTTGTTGGCCATCAGCGCCTTGGCGATCTGCGCGGTCATGCGTTCCTGTAGCTGTGGTCGTCGTGCGATCGACTTGACCAAGCGGGGGATCTTGGACAGCCCCAACACGCGGCTCGTCGGCAGGTAACCCACCGTCGCGTGACCGTGGAAGGGCATCAGGTGATGCTCGCAGAGCGACCAGAACGGGATGCCGCGCACGACTACGATCTCGTCGTTGTCCCCGTCGAACGTCCGGCCAAGGATCTCGTCGAGGTCGTCGAAGCGGCCAGAAGTCATCTCGGTCAGAAGGCGTGCGAGTCGCTCGGGCGTGTCCTGCAACCCGTCGGACGTCACGTCGAGTTCCAGGTGTTCGAGCAGCCGCAGCACGCACGTCGCGGCGTCGTCGTCGTCTACTGCCTCCCACGGGAACCGAATCCACGTCGACCCCGGTGGCTTTGTGATGAGCGAGAACACGGGCAGCTCCGTCTCGCGTTCCCATGTGGCCTTCGTGTTGCCCGAGTCGATGATGTCGTCGACGATGATGTGCGCCTCCTGCCACGAATCGACGACGTTGCACCCGTGCGCCTGGAGTAATCCTGCGACGATCTGGCCACCGCGTGGGATGCCGAACACCTTGGCCCGTTCGCTACCCATCTCCGAGTCGATCGTCTGGGCGAGGAGGTCGAGGAACCCGTTGATCTCCTGCCACGTCAGGCAGGGGCGGACCATCTGGATTACCGTATCCCCCAGCTCTTGTGCTGCTGAACGCTCAGTCGCCACTTGGGCTCCTTCTTGCAGAGATGGATGCAGTGAAGCATGGCCGCGGGGTTGACGTGCCCCGTCGGGTCGAACGCGGGGGAGAGCAGGTAGTGCTCGGCCTTGAGCTTCGGTCGGGGATACCCCTGTCCCTCGTTCCGAACGTATTTCAGCTCGTCGACCGGCTGCTTGACGCGCAGCGTGTGCTCGGCCGTCTTCGGTGAGACACAGATCCAGTCGAGGTCGTTGGGCAGCTGCTTCGTCCCGTTCGTCTCGATGGCCTGTCGGAAGTCGGCGTCGTGGAAGTAGTCGACGCACTCCTGGTCGAGCTGGAGCGCGGGCTCACCTCCCGTCCACACGATCCAGGGACGCACGACGGAGATGTCCAGGCCATACTCTTCGAGCGTGTGCAACACGCGCTGGTGTAGCTCGGTCAGCGTGACACGCACGCCCGACTCGAACTCCGTGTCGCAGTCGAACCCCATCTCCTCGACGGTGCATTGGAGGTTGCAGGCGGTGAAGCGGACGAACACGCTGGCCTCGCCCGAGCGTCTGCCCTCGCCTTGCAGCGAGTAGAACACCTCGTTGACGACATACGCTTTGGCCATCACCACTCCCCACGCATCAGCTTCTCGTAGTGGAAGTAGACCTTGGCGCTGTCCCGTTGCTTCTGGAACGGCACGTCGATGGTGTCCGTTGGCCCCTCGTCGCGGTTCTTGACCGGCTCGCTGTTGTACTCCCACTTGTAGCGAATGATCTCGTGACGACGGAAGACGTAGAGGCCGCCCTCGTGCGTGCAACGCCAACGCCCCTCCGACTTCGCCTTCTTCGTCGTCGGTCGCGGGTTGTCCGGGTGCGCTTCGATCAACCCCCACCAAGCCAGCTTGGAGTAGTCGCGGGTCATGTTCTGCATCCGGTCGGGCGTGTCTCTGGCCAAGTCGATCCACGGTGCCTGACCGTTGCGCGACCCCTGGGCACTCACGCGGTAGAACCGAACGAGCCACGCGGCCATCGGTGCCGACACGCGACGACGGTAGACCTGGCCGTGCTTGTCGCACACGAGACAGGTGGTCCCGCCCTTTTTCCACTTGTCACGGTGGAACACCTCGCGTAGCTCGGTCAGGTTCACGGGCCTTCTCCGAAACGTCTGACGGCATCCACGACGTCTTCAACCTTCCGTTCCCCGTAGTGACAACAGGTTCCTGGCGCGTGGGCCACGGCACAGGAAACGGTCGTCCTTCCGGTCTGAGCTCGGAACGCGAACCCGCACTGTCCGCAGCGGTAGACACGAAGTAGCGTCTCATCTTTGTGTTGGAAGATCACCTACGGTACTCCACTCCCGACGTACACGTCTCCTCGATGCGGACGGCCACCAGTCCGGGCAACGCGTTCTTCCAGGCGTGGTACAGGTAGGACGCGATCATCTCGGCGGTCGGGTTCTCCAGGTCAAGCGTGTCGTTCAACAGGTGGTGGTCGAGCCTGTCCTCGACGGTGTTCTCGATCGCGGCTGTGATGTCACCGAAGTCCATCAGCATCCCCGCCTTCGGCCCTTCACGCTCGACCCCCTGCCCTTCGAGGATCGCTCGGCCAACCCAGGAATGGCCGTGCATCCGTTTACACTTCCCGTCGTGGTTCGGCAGGAAGTGCGCGGCCTCGAACTTGAACTCCTTTTCGATTCGCCACATGGCTAGCTCCTCATGGTCAACGGACGCCCGCCGAACGACACCGTGGCCAACGCATCTTCCAGGCGGGTCAGGTGGTCGTCGTCGCACAGGTCCAGGTACTCGGCGCGCGGTCCCATGCTGTGAACGAACATGATCTCGGCGCTGTTGGCCAACTGACCGAGTGCGAGCATGAGTGCGCGGTTGTAGAAGTCGGAGTAGACGACGATGCGGGTGTAGTCCATCTTCGAGAAGTACCAGTGGGCCACCGCCATGCAACGCCACAGGTTCGGCATCCCCGAATCGTAGTGCGGCATGACCGGCCACAGCTCCTCGGGAATGATGCCGAGCACCCCCGTCGCGGTGACCTGATGCCAGCTCTTGTCGGGCAAGCGTTCAGCAATGGCCTTGTGATGCGCCGCGGGGTACGGCTTGTCCGCGGCGCACGCGCTGACGACGCACCCGAAGTGGCCGGGGTTGTCGCGCACCCACGCCTGGAGCTTGAAGTCGTACTCCAACAGCTCTGGCCGGGTGTAGGCACCGTAGTTGGCGACGACGATGGTGCCCTTCTCGTGCTGGTGACGACGGCCAACGGTGTTCCACTGACAGTCCGACTTCCAGAGCGCGTCGATCAGCTCTGGCCGGATGGCGCAACACATCTCGACGAGCGTGCGTAGCTGACCCCCATCCTCGGCGTCGATGGTGCGCTCACGGATGTCCTTGCCCACGAGCCAGTCCTCGGGAAACCGCTCCACGATCTTCCCATTCCCAGTCGTCCCACCGAGATACCAGACCAAGGGGAACCAGGACGACGGACACGGGTCGACCATGACCAGTTCGGTCGACTCGGCGATGGCCTTGAACTCCTTGAGCCACCCGCCGTATTCGTCCTCGTAGGTGCGTCCGGATTCGCTCACGCGTACTCCGTCGGGTCGGGCACCTTGGCCAGCACGAACGCTTCGCGGCGCTCGACGCAGGTGCCGCACAGGCCACAGTGACGTGCGCCGCCTTCGTAGCAGCTCCATGTCAACTCGAACGGGACGCCCAGCTCCTGGCCAATCGCAGCCAGCTCGTCCTTGGTCAACGTCTCGAACGGTGTCCACAGCTCCACGCCATCGTCGTAGTGACAGAGCGCGAGGGCCGCGCGCATGGCCTGGATGAACTCCGGTCGACAGTCGGGGTAGATCGCGTGGTCCCCTTTGTGCGCCGCGTATCCGATCCAAGGCGTGCCCCAGTTGATCGCGGCAGCGGCGGCCATCGACAGCAGCATCATATTCCGGTTGGGTACGACCGTCACGCGCATCGACTCGTCTGCGTAGTGGCCATGCGGGACTGGGATGGTCGGATCGGTCTGCGACGATCCGTGGAGCAGTTGACTCATGCCGCGCAACCCGACGATGCTCCAGTCCACCTGTGCTTCTTTGGCCAACGCCTCTGCGGCGGCCAACTCCTTGACGTGACGCTGCCCGTAGTCGAACGACATGGCACGCACGACCTCTGCGTTGGTCTTCGCGAGCCAGAGTAGTGTGGCCGAGTCCATGCCTCCCGAGAGCAGGACGACGATTCCGGCGGTCATAGGTTCGCGAGCTCCTTCCCCCACTTCGCCTTGAGCTTGGCCTCGAGCGCGAGATACCAGTTCACCTCGGGCAGCAGTCGGCGCGGTCCCGATCCCTTCGTGCGAGCGCCCAGGTACACCCCGGGTTCACCCGCCTTGGCCATCGACTGCATCGTCCCGTAGCGACCGGGTCGCATGTCCCAGGACGAGGAGTCGGCCGAATCGAACGGGAGCCGCTCCAGCAGCCGGAAGTCAGTGACACCGAAGCAGTGAACACGCTTGGGCCACACGCGTTGGAGACACTGCTCCAGGAACTTGAACCGCTTGTCCCCGAACAGCCGTCCCGCTGCACCACCGATCGCGATGCGCGGGTAGTCCTTGGCCATGCCGATCAGCGCGTCCTCGGGTTCACCCGCATGGAAGCAGGGGATGGCCTCGACACCCGCCTTCCACATCGCCTCGGTGTTTCGGATGGTCGCGCGCCAGTCGCCCACCACGTCCAGGGCGAACACGGCGGACAGTTGCCGTTCGGTGGTGCGTAGGGCCTTGCAGATGTCGATATACCTGCTCACGCTGATCGGGTCCTTGCCGGTGGTGAAATTCGTGAAGGCCCCGGAGTCGAACACCACCTCGCGGATACAGAACCGATCGCGCTTGTTGAAGAACGCGGTCGCGTAGGCGTTCGAGACGAGGATCGCAGGCGGGTCTGGCCGCTGCGGGAACGCCGCGAGGATGTGCGGGACTGAGGACGTGACGGCCAGGTACAGTGTGGTCATTCGCCGTGGTCCGAGATCCAGTGGCGACATACGGCTTCGAGCACGTCGCCATCGGACATCGTGGAGTCCTCACTCTCGCTGCGGATCTGGACCGCGCACTTGTCGAACACCTCGCGCTGCAACGGGGTCAAGCGAATCGGCTGGCCACCCCTGTCACCGGGTTCGGGTAGCGGTTCCTTGTCGGGCGGTACGAACTCCGAGATCATCAGGTTGTGCAGCTCGTCCTGGTCCCAACCGAGTGTGCCGATGTCGAAGTCGTCCAGGGCCAACCCCTCGATCTGCGCCTTCAACGCCTGGAAGTCCCACGCAGCCAGCTCCCCCGTCCGGTTGTCAGCGATCGCATACGCGGCCGCATACGTCTTGGAGTCGCCATCGAACTCCGTGACCGCTATGTCGTTCGCGCCCAGTGACCGCGCAGCCTCCAACGTCCCGTTGCCTGCGATCACGATGCCGTCCGTGTCCACTACGATCGCGCGCTGCTGACCAAACTTCGCTAGTGACGCCTTGATGGCTGCGAGGTTGCGCTCCGAGTGCTGACGCACGTTGCTCGGGTCAATGGACACCGAGTCGATGGGTACGATCCTCGCATTGACCAGGCCGGGGTTCACTCTCACAGGTCTGCCCTCCGTAGTGCGCGCGCGAGCTTGCCCTGGTCCGGTGGTAGGAGGTCGGCGAATGCGACCTGACCTTCGAGTGCGAGCACGATGCGCGCGGCGGTGGTGAGGTTCACACCGAGCCCCTGGTCCAGTCGCCACACCGACCGCAACGACACGCCGGTCGCGGTCGCCACGTCCCTCAGAGTCATCCCCTCGCGCTCACGGTACGCCCTCAACCCCATGCGCCGAGTGTATCCCTACCGCAACGTGACCGCCAGGGCGACCGACCGCTGACGCCCTCCCTGGGGATCGTGTCGGTCGGTCCCCTGGGGGTCGTCGGCGGTGGGGCGTCGGTGCGTCGGTGCGTCGGTCGGTGCGGCGGTATCACGCTCCCCAGGTGACCGCTCAGGGGTCGATCGGTCGGTGCCCCTACCATCGAGTCAAGGGCCGGAAAAACCCCCCGATGCGCGAGGCACCGGGGGGCTCCCTATCGACGGTCGTCTACCGTCGGGTCACTTCTCCTTCCTTCTCCACCAGCCGGTTCCGAACCAACGGTCCACGACGCACATCCCGTCGTGACCCGGCTGTCCCTGGCAACCCAGGGTCCTCTGACAGCGCGACCAGCGCACCGTCATGTCGAGCACACGCCCTTGTGACCGTGTGCCGATCGACAACCGACTGTCCCGCAGGTCCGGTCGGCGACCCACCGACACGACCTCACGCTGACCTGAACGAGGTCCGCTGACTTCCTCCTGTGTCGGTACAGCTTGACGGTCGCACGCCCCGTCCCTGCCTGGCAGTTCGCTCCGCGCAACACCGTTCCGGTGCGGCCCTTGTGCTCGCCGGTTGTCAACTCGACTCGCATTCCCTTGTCAACGTATCGCATGGTCTCGTTCTCCTTGAGTGTCACGTCGGCCCCTCCGGACCGACACTGACCTCATCGGGAACACGCGGCCGTTACTTGAATCCCCGCTTTCCTCAACAGAATCAAGGGGTTATCTGCCGGAGTTGCGTACTGCTGAGATGTGCAACTCCCCGCCCTAAGGCACCGGAATCGTTGACGAAATGATACGACCGTAGAACTGCCCCCAGTCCCGCGCAGAATCCCCTCTAAGGCACCGGAATCCCTAGCGTTTTAGTGCTTGCGTTGTGTTGCACTTGTGATACACTAGTTCTGGTGCCCGCTCCTGTGGTCGGTGGTACGACGCACAGGGGGCCTTCGAGGTCGACGTGGGTGTCGGTAGTACCCCGAGCTGAGTCGTACCGCAGCGGTGGGGGGTGTCGGCAATGCTGAAAGGCGGGTGGCCATGGTCTTTGACATAGCTGGTGTAACGAGGCAGTGGCCGACCGATGGCGACTGGCGTTCCTCGTTCGCCGGACACCCCGTAGAAACTAACAGCCGGTAAAAAGTGGCGCATGGCCGACGGCATCGGGGACCAATATCGAAGATCACCGGAACGGGACGCTACGCAGTAGGTAGATGCGACACGGACCCAACTGGCCGCCCCGTTAGCGCGGTATCACCATGCAATTTAGTCGTTCCTCTCCTTTGGAATTCGACACGCGGCCGTTGCCCAGGTCTATGCGGGCACGGCCACAGCAGTGCGTGAGGTTGTCTACCTCACGGCGATGGCCGCGTGTGTCGAAACCATCTTGGCGCAGTTAGAAAGTTGCGCTGATGGTCCGTAGGTAACCGGCCCACCCTGCGCTGATGAGACAGGGCCAACACAAAGGAGAACGCCATGCGTTCAATCGAAAAGGGAGCGGTTGTCAAGGTTCTTACCGGAGAGCACGCAGGTCGAAAGGCCGAGGTCGTGCGAGGTGCATCGTTGGAGGGCACTGGACGTGCCCGACTTCGACTCCTCCAGCGTAAGACGAAGAAGGGCGGAGAGCAGTTGGAGCTGCGCTTCACCCAGTCCGTCCGGTCGATCCGGCGGGTGAAGTAGCAACCGCTCGGCCACCGCTCGTTGGGTGGTCGTCGAAACGGGTAGTGGGGGACCCGTCGTCGAGGTTCAGCATCCTCGGCCTGATGAGACTGCTGACATAGGAGAGCGACAGAATGAGCAAGCTAGACACATTGGCCAGCAGATGACCGCGCCGGAGTTTGCGGCGTGGTTGGCCGAGCTGCTGCAACGCAGCGACGCCGACGCAACGGACGGTCGGTTCAGCATCGTCATAACCGACGCTGACTTTGGATCGGCCGAGGTCCTGTTCGACGGAGAGTGGGTGTGGGATTCGGAGGTTGACCTTCCGACTCTTCGCACGCGGCTCCGTCTCGTAGAGGAGTAGCCATGTGGAAGCCCAACACCCGCTATCAGAAGCGGGTACTCGAAGCGGTCGCAGCCGCGTCGCCCGGTGGCGTGGTCGCATCCGAGTTCCGCGGACTCGCGCGAGAACAGTGTCGTCTGTACCTGTTCGAGCGCGACCTGTTGGAGATGGTCGAAGGCCGCGTTCTCCTCACCCTCGACGGTGAGGAGGCGTGGTCGACCGGCCATCACTGGGATCGCTTCGCATAGTCGAAACCCGGAGTGGGGCCGGGTCGTCGTCGAGTGGTTCTCGACGGCCTGATGAGACAAACCAACTAACACAAAGGAGCGACAGCATGACTGTCCTAGAACTGCTAGGCAAGACACGGGAGCTACTCTCGTCATCCTCCGATTGGGTCAAAGGGGCCCTGAGGCAGGAGGGTGCGTACTGCTTGGTCGGGGCGTTGCAATACGCCTACAAGCACGAGACGTACAGCGAGACGACTTCGGACATTGGCCTGGAATACAACCAGGCGAGAATCCGTTGTCAGGTCGCGATCTGGGAGTCGACATCGGGTCAGGAGTATGACCCGTTCGACCCGCAGGCCGACTTGAACCTCCCTGACATTCCACCCTGGAATGACGCGGACAACCGCGAGCACGACGAGATTCTGGACTGCATCGAGCGGGCCATGAAGATCGAGTCGCGCATCATCGCGGCCGCACAGCAGAACGAGGAGTAGTCGAAACGGTGGCCCTTCGGGGTCACCGTCGTCGGGATTGAGCAAACCCGGCCTGATGAGACAACGCTCATAGGAGAAGAACAATGGCAGAGCGACGACAACACACGGACGCCTTCAAGCGCCGATTGGTGGCCCAGGTCATCAAGGCTGCGCGAAGCGTCGAGGAGATTGCGGAGGCCAACGAGCTTTCGCCGTCTCAACTCCATAATTGGAAGCGTGACGAGCGCTTCGGCGGGGACCCTAACAAGTTCCCGACGCGCGCGTCGCCACGGCCAACGCTGGATGGCATCCCGCAGAGCGTTCGGTCGGTCGCGCGAGGGGCCAACGGGGCGATGCGAGTAGCCACCCGGAGTTGGAAATACTGTCCGAACTGTGGAGAGAGGTTGAAGTAATGGCCACTACTGTTGTCATGGTCAAGCGGATCATCACCGACTGGGACTGCCGACGCATCCGTGCGTTGCAGGTCATCGGTGACCGCAACAAGCTCAAGGCCCGCGAGGTCATCTTGGCGTTCAATCGAGCGCTGACGATGGCACGCGTCGTCGACGGTCGGGGTTCGATCCTGACCGTCTACGCCGATCGCGGCCACGTGTTCGATGTGGACACGTTGCTCGACGACACAGAGGAGTCCTTCGGGATTTCCCTGCGTCTGTCGCGCCTGGGCAAGGTCGTGCCGTTCCGGGCGCGCGTCCTCAAGGTCGCGTAGGCCAGAGCAAGTGGGGGGTGAGAGGTTGACATTGCCGAAACGGGTTCGGAGGACCCGTCGTCGGTGGACGTGATGCTCCACCGGCCTGATGAGGCAGCATCACAGAGGAGAGCGACATGAGCTTCCAAGCGAAGCTACGACAGCAAGAGGACGAACTGGAACGGGCCGCGTTGACCCTTTTCAGCTTCGTTCACACGAAGGGCAGCGACAACCCAGATGGCCAGAGTGGTCAGATGATGCCGCTGTTCCACATCATCGACGAGCAATGGCGTAGCCACGTCGTCGGAACGAGTCTCGGCAAAGGCCCTGACAAGGACGCCGTGGCCGGGTTCATCCGACAGTATTGTGGTGAAGCCAAGGCCATCCTGTTGATGTTCGCATCCGAGGTTTGGATGCGCGTGGCACCCGTCGACGAGGTAGATCCTCTGGCCCAAGGGGCAACAGACCATCCCGACCGCGTGGAAGGTCTGATGCTCAATTTCGAGAGCGCCATCGGCGCACGGACCGTCATGTTCCCGATGATCCGGGACGAGACGGGCGTGCGGCTCGGCACTCGCAAGGAGGGCACCAGCGTTGAAGGTCGGTTCAGCTCGCTCATCGCGAGGCTGGACGCATGAAGGCCAAGGTGACGGGGTCGATCATACCCCCACGCGGGACACCGGGTGCGAACGGGGCCTACCTCGTCGACCTCGAGCTTGAGGTCGTCGACGACTCCACGGTCGCGATGATGCGGTTCTTCACCGAACAGCTGGAGGACGCGGGCATTGATCCCGAGTTTGTCCAGGCCGTCAAGGACGCAGTGAAGATCGTGAAAGCCAACGTCTGAGGAGGGCGAGAGTGTCAGAACAAGATGATGGCCTCGCACCTGCAAGGGGTTGCCTGTTGTCGATGGTGCTCGGTTCACTCCTGTGGATCGGCATCATCGGCGGCATGGCCAAGCTGTTCTGCTAGTCGAAACGGGGTGTGCAACGCACCCCGTCGTCGAGGGTTGATCGCCTCGGCCTGATGAGACAGATCACCAACACAAAGGAGCGACACCATGACCGAAGTTGAAGTAGCGCATGAGGCCCGACGTAGGGCCTTCCACGCGATACCCGAGACGTGCGGGACAGTCGAAACCATCTGCGAAGATGTCGGCTGCGACCTGGACCACGACGAAGTGGCCAGCGATCTACGGTCCATTCACAGCGAGCTGGAATGTCAGCTCGGTGAGTTGGACGCGAAGATCAGCGAGGTCGAAGAGGCGCGCGTCCACAACGGGTCGGCCGACGACGCCATCAAGGAACAGGTGACCTACCCGTTCCGGGATGCGTTGATAGAGGCCCACCAGCAGGTAGTCGTCGTCGAAGGTCAGCTGACCGACGCGCGGCAGTTGCTTGAGGTTGAAGTGAAGCGTGGCCGCAGCCAGCGGTTCGCGATTCGCATGACCCTAGCGTGGAACCGTATGCGCTAGTCGAAATGGCCCCCGTGGGGGGTGGCCATCGTCGAGGAATGATCCCCTCGGCCTGACGAGACAGATCACAAGGAGAGCGACATGAACAACCGACCACTGTCCGAGATTGCCTCGGACATTTCCAAGCATTGGCCGAAGGTCAACTACGCGGCCAAGCCGTACCTCGAAGCGATGGGGTCCCTCGATGCCATCGGTGACACGTTCGGATCGGACAGCGCGCAGAGCATCGTTCTGTATTTCCTGTCCAACTCCTCGACGTGGCGGGGTGCAGACGCTCGGCGCATCAAGGCCGAGCTGAGAGTGATGCTCAACTAGTCGAAACGGGGGACGGCCCCCCGTCGTCGGTGAGTGGTACTCACCGGCCTGACGAGACAAACCAACATGAGGAGAGCGACAAGATGAGCCATCATATAATCGTGGCCAGACCTCCGGTCGTGGAGAACCCACTGACCGAGGCCGAGCCGATGCGCTTCACGACGGGCGACAGCATCGAGGATGCAATCCGTCAGGGAGCTCCGGTCGTCACGCGACCGGCCACACTCGAACGAGTCGAGGTGGATGGGGCCGTTGGCCTAGACATCATGCAGAAATACATCGAGGGGTACATCGAACGGGCCTTCGTGATGTCGTCGATGCACCGCAGTCAGACGATTGACTTCTGGTGCGACGAGGATGGCCTGAACAAGGATCTGCTTCCGACCTGGGTGCGACCCAGCGACGGGTGGCCGATCCGCGGGCCAATCCTGATCTGCATGGGTGACGACAAGGGCGAGAGTCATGGCCTTACGTCTGTCTACTTCGACGACATCTGGGGCGCGTTCAGCGTGTTCGGATTCGTCAACGTGACCCGGCTGACCAGCAATGGTTAGCGGGGACGCGCCGTTCCGCACCGTCTGCGTGAAAGGTCACCCGGACTGTGCGAAGTATGGAGACGGGCCGTGCCTCAGGGAATCCCCGGACGCCGAGGACGAGAATGGAAACTTCGTCCGCACGAAGCGCGGCGGCCTTCGCATTCCTGAGACGCTGGCAACTCTGTCCGACCCGACGCGTGACACTCTGGTCAGCGTCGTATGGACGAAGCAGCAGTGGACGAGGCATGGGTTTCACACCCACGTCTGTGTCCAGGGCCAGCTGCAACAGCATCCCGATCGCGAGCACGCGTATCGGGTGCTCGTGGGGCGCGCGACATACGCGTACCTCGAAGTGGCCGACGTGACGGCGATCATGGGAAGACCGGAGACTCGTTTCAAGGACGGGTCGTCGGCCGTGATCTACGTGGAGTAGTGCCATGCCGACGGGACCGGGCAAGTACGACGACGAGGCAACGTGGGTTCGGAAGGCCACAAAGGCGACGGGGGTCGTCGTCATCGTGGTCCACGGCACGCGCGGCTCCGGGTTCTCGGTGCAGATGCCGCGCCCGGCGCTCGACGCGCTTCCAGACGTGCTCGAAAAACTAGCGCGCGACATACGAAAGGACTTGGCCAATGGCTGAGTAGTCGAAACGGTGCTTCGGCACCGTTGTCGGGGGTTGACCTCCCCGGCCTGACGAGACAGGTCATACACAAAGGAGCGACACAATGGGAACAACACGTCGATGGGCCGGTTATCTCGACATCCCGGAAGGGAAGTTGGGCGACTGGTCTATCATCCACAAGAAGTACAAGGCCGAGCACGAGTTCTCGACCGCGACGTTCCGCACAGCCATCATCGGTGGCCAGCGGAAACGCCCCGTCCGGTACAACGTCCCGACCCGGTTCCACGCCCTCTGCGAGGGTGAGGGGATCTGGATGACGGACTGGCCGGTAGAGCAAGCCCAATGCGACTCGAATCTCAAGCCCATCAGGGGTGGACGGATTCTCGTCGGGGGTCTTGGCTTGGGGCTGTGCGCCACGATCCTTGCCCGAAGGAAGGACGTGGAGCACGTCACCGTCGTCGAGGACAGTCAAGAGGTCGTGAAGCTGGTGGCCGAACACCTCCGCGTCCCACGCGGAAAGCTCACCGTCGTCGTCGCGGACTTGTTTGAGTACCTCGACACTCGGCACGAGCGGTGTCAATTCGACTGGGCCTTCCACGACATCTGGCAAAGCGATTCGCTGGGTACGCTGTTGGACACCGTCCTGCCGTTGCGGCACAAGTCGGTGGCCAACCGCTTCGTCCCCAGCGATAGCCGTTGCATCTGCTGGAACGAGGACGTGATGCGTGGCCAAATCCTCATGGGACTACAGCACCGGATCCAGTTCACGGACGCACCGAGCGTCATGGCGAAGGGGTTGGCAGAACCGACCGTCGAGGAGATGGCCCAGCATCGCGGCTCAATCTGGTGGGATATGTACTGTCCGTTCTGGGCGTGGCACCGCGACAAGGGGCCGAAGAAAGAGCTGGCAATGCAAGCTGCTTCACTGTACTCTGTTGTATTCGGTCAACAGCAGTGGGAGCAGAGATGGCAGAGGTGGGTCAACTCGATCTTGTGAGTCGAAACGGCGTGACACTTTCGAGTGTCATGGCCGTTCGTCGGGAGTGGCGGCCCGGCGCTGATGAGACACGCCGTAACGAAACTGGGTGAGAGGAGAGACGAATGGCTCTGACAGGAATGCGAGCGTATGCCGTGTTCGGCAAGCTCGGCAAGGAACTGGCCATGAACCTCGACGTTCTGATGGACGTCGACCAGGCCGAGGTAGACGAGGGTGGGCACCCGACCAGTGTTGGCCGGATCAACCGACCAGACGGAGGGTGCTACGAGATGAGGGTGACCCTGCTCAAGGAGGGAACCCCCGCAGAGGCCACTGCTACGGCCACGATGAGCAAGGGACAGAAGGACGCCGTGGCAGCCGCGATGGCCAAGCGCACTCGGAAGCCCAAGGGATCGTAGTTGGGGGGCTGCGTAAAGCGAGGCGCGTAGTGTCGCTCCGCGTCTCCGCCTGGGCGGTCGGGGGTAACACCTCCGGCCGTCCAGGTCCTCCTCGCAAAAGCGGGACGGTGGGTGCTGTTCGTTCCCCACCGCCCCGCCCTGACGAGACACTCAACACAAAGGAAGGTCAGAGAATGGCCCACTGCCGAAACCGTGTCAACGGTCGTCGGGGTTAGGTGCAACCCCGGCCTGATGAGGCAGCACCGGCAAGGGAACGACATGCGAACGAAAGAGAAGTTGGCCCAAGTCCTTCACGGACACGGCCTGCTGTCGATGGAACGCTACGCTCGCGCTGGTCGCTACGACGACTTCGAGAGTGAGAGTGCGACACCCATCGCTGACCTAGTGAGCGACCTACGCACGCAAGGCCAGGAGGCGTTAGCGAAGCGGGCCATCGACGGTGAATGGGATTCGACGAAAGAAGAGAGCGATGCGTGGGCTGCGAGTCCAGACGGACTCGCGACCATCAGCAAGCTCACGGAGCGGAAATGAACGCGCGGCCCATCGGCGGGAAGTCCCCGTCGGTGGGCCGCATTTTTTGGGCCTAGCGCCCGGAGACATTCGATGGCAGAGACAGGACCGAGAAGGGATATGAGTCCGATCGTTCACGACGCGGGTGAAGCCGCGATGGCTGGGTTCGAGACGATCGGGGTGGCCAGCCAGGAGCAGATCAACCTGATCTTTCGCACCGTCGCGAAGGAGTGCAAGAACCAGGACGAGCGCGCGCTGTACCTGATGAAGTGCAAGGCCAACGGGTTGTCCCCGCTCAAGTCCCAGCTGTACGCGACGAGGCGCGCGGGGGAGTTGGTGTTCGTCACGGCCTACAGCGTGTTCGTGTCCCGCGCACGTCGCGCGGGGTTCGTGATCCACGGCGAGTGCGTCTGCGAAGGCGACGGCTGGCAGGGATGGGATGCGGGTGACCTCAAGGCGTTGGGTCACATCATCCAGCGGGAGTTCGACGAGCGCGGCAACATCCTCGGTGCCTACGCGTTCGCCACCCACGTCGCGACGGGCAAGCGGCTGCACGGAGGGTGGTGGAGCTGGGCCGAGCTCGTCACGGACACGGGCAAGGTCGAGCGCAAGGACGGGTTCATGTGGCGGCAGTTGCCGACGCACATGGCCAAGCGCGTCGCGTGGCTGCGCGTCGCACGGATGATCGCACCGGACTTGGACTCGCTGTACGGCGCTGAGGAGTTCGGCCACGTCATCCCGACCGCGGACGACCCCGAGGCGCGCGCTCTCGTCGAGGACCAGCCGGGTCCGATCGACGTGGGTCAGGCCGGTCCGACCGAAGACGAGTACAGCCAGGAGGGAGGGGACGATGGACAAGCGCAGTAGTTTCAGAGCGAGCAGCTTGCCGCGCTTGGCCCACTGCCCCGCGTCCGCTGTGTCGAGTGAGGGCTGCACCGACGACTCCGTTCACGCGGGCGTCGTCGGTACGGCCTTCCACGCGGTCATGGCGTATGCAGCGGAGCACGGACTGGATGCGGCGTTCGAGCGGGTCAAGGTCGAGGCCATTGCTCGGGGGGTTGACCCCGACGAGGTGTCCTCGATCCTGACGGGATTCAAGTGGGACCCTTCGACGGTGAACGGACAGGCAGAGGTCAAGCTCGAGCTGGTCAACTTCGAGGAGAAGCTGGCGATCCGCGGGACGGCCGACTTGCTGGTGACGCACTCCGATGTCCACATCGAGGTCATCGACTACAAGACGACGCGTCGGTACGCCGAGGAGCCCGATCCACAGCAACACCCGCAGGTACTCGCCTACGGGTTGGCCGCGTGGAAACAGAAGTGGGGAGACAACGCACCGCCCGAAGCGCGCTGCACCGTGACGTTGGCCTTCGCACGTCTCGGCAGCGAACACGGGTGGGCGTCGTTCGACTTCTGGGAGTCCGACTTGGCGTGGATCGAGGACACGCTGTGGACGGTCGCGCGCAACGCGGCGTTGCAGTACCCGCGCGACGAGGACAAGCGCGACTTCCAGACGGGGGCGTGGTGTCAATACTGTCCCGCGCGGCGCAAGTGCAAGGCACTGACGACCGACCTGGAAGGAGCGATGAACCTCGTCAACGGGAACATCGCCGACGTGAACCGCGAGAACGTGCTCGGCCTGTTCGCACTTCGCAAGACGATGACCCGGTTCGAGTCGGCGTTGAAGAAACGCGTCCGGGAACTCATCGAGGAGGGCGGCCCGATCGAGACAGGCGAGAGCGTGTTGGAGTTCCGGTCCTCGTTTCGCAAGCCGTCGGTGTCACTCGAAGATGTCCTCGACGCGTTGCGGCGTTGCGGCGCGGACCGGATGACCAGTGATGCTGTGGAGGCCACGCTGTCGATGCGCGAGAAGATCGAGTCGAAGCGACTGGACCTCTACAAGCAGCGCGTAGGAGAGTAGAAACGCAGAGGCCCCCTGGCCGCGCAGGACACGTCGAGCCAGGGGGCCATCTACTACGGAGGATCAGAGCGTGCCGCGAGTCAAGGCTCACTTCAAGTCCCACCTGTCGCTGGGGAACCACACCAAGACGGCGGCCATGTTCGCCGACAACGACATGCTCGCGCTGTGGTTGCGCCTCGGTCACTTGGCGATGGAACGTCGCGCAGCACGAACTGCTGACATTTTCGTCGTCAGAGATGAGGAATTACAGGGCCTTACGGGTAAACATCGGGCGGACGTTGCGCGGAAGTACCTCGGACGTCTGGCGGACATCACGCCGATATCCGTCGAACGTCGGGGCGATGTCTGGTCGATCCACTGGCCTAACTACGCGGAAAAGCAGGGGTTCGACACAAAGAATTACGGCCCTCAGAAGCAGAAGCAGAAGCATACTAAGAGTACGAGTCCTTCGGACTCGTTGTCGCCCGAGGCCAAACCGATCCCCGACGACGATGGGGGAAAGACCACGAAGTCCCGAGGTTCAGCGCAGGAGGGCGATCTCATGCCCACGCGCACCGACGGTCGGGTTCAGGACGTTCGACGCACCTGGCCCGAGTGCGTGCGGGTCGCGGGGCAATACGGGAAGCGCTGGGGCAAGAATCCGCCCAAGGGCGTCGAGGTCAAGATGGCCGCACGACTCCGCGACAATCCGAGCTCGGACCCGGACATCCTCGTTCGAGCGATCCACGGCGCGGTGAAGTTCTGGCAGGGCAACGACGACCCCGATCGCATGGTGGCCGCGTACCTGCGACCGCAGACCATCTACCAAGCCTCGAAGTTTGACGGCTACGTGGCCGCGAACGAACAGGCAACACCACAGAGGAGCAAGGGAAATGGACGCCAAACTGACGGTCCGGCCGCCGCCTATGATCGCGCGGCCAGCCGTCTCGGACTTGACGAGGGAGGAGGCGAGGAGTCGCCTCGCACTATTGACATCACTCCTGATCGGGACCGTCGGCAAACGTGACGAGCTGGTCCTCGACCTGTGGCTGCTGCGGACGGCCGACGTACCGGAGCGGTGGCTGCGGAAGGCGATCGAGTCGGCACTGGACTACTCGAAGTGGTCCCCGACGATCGCCGAGCTCCGGGCGCGCGTGGCCAGCGAGGTGATTCGGTCGCAACGACACGCGCGCGGGAACGATCGGTTGGCCGTTGATCTCGACCAGCTGGTGAAGGAGCCGGAGAAGGTCGACCGCTACATCGCGATGGCGCGCGCAATCGAGAACATGAAGCCCGTGTCCCCGACCAGCGCACCGATCGAGACGGGTGACTTCCCGTCGGGGTGGGAGGAACGCCTCCAGAAGTTCTTTGGGGGCCACGGTCCGGAGCCGTTCTGATGTCGAACACCGACGGTGAGATCGTCGCGCTGCGAAAGGTCAACAGTGGACTGGCCGACGGAAACCATACGCTGTTGGCCGAGAACGCTGCGCTGCGGAAGCAGATCGTCCACGAGTACGTGCGGCGCGAGGTGTACGAAGCTGGACAGAAGGACAACGACAGGCTGGTCGACGAGTACGCGGAGCTGCGGGAGGCGCTGGCGAAGTACGGCGAGCACCAGGACTGTCGCGCGATCAGCACGACCACATGCCAGTGCGGCTACCTTCAAGCACTGGCGCAGGGGGAGAAGTGACGAGGCAGTTCGGCTGGGTCTACTACCTCGGTCGCCCCGACGCGAAGAAGCGGACCAACCCGGCGTGGCCAGACAAGGGGTACTGGTGCTTCTCGCAGTTCGGACGTGGGCCGTGGCAGCGACACAGCGAGCTGCTCCTCCACGACGCCACGTTCATCATCGACGAGGGCCTTCAAACGATGCAACGCTCGCGTCGCAAAAGCCAGACGCACGCCTACGCATACGGGCGGATCGTTGATCTCGTCCGTTGGCCGGGCGTCGGTTCGTTCGTCGTCGAGTACAACCCCTGGCAGGACGACCACTTCCACGTCGACGGGAAGTCGGTCGCGCGCGTCGAGCTGATGAAGCTGTCGACGCTCCCTGACGGTGGTCCACTCGCAGAGATTCTTGGTCCATACTGGGGTGCGACCGAACGGGGGTCTTTGGGACAGTCAATGTGAGACACAATCTCCAGCACCGAACGAAGTACAATGTCGGCCCGAAGGAGCGGCGTACCGTCGATGGAATCCTGTTCGACTCCATCAAGGAGGCCGGTCGGTATCGCGACCTCAAGCTGCTCCGACGGAGCGGCGAGGTCGTCCTGTTCCTGTTGCAGACGCCCATCTATTTCGAGGGCGGCGGCAAGTACGTGCTGGACTTCCTGGTGTTCTGGAAGGATGGACGCGTGACGTTCGAGGACGTGAAGTCACCGGCCACTCGGAGGAAGGAGAGCTACCGCTTCAAGAAGCGACTCGTCGAGGCCACGTACCCCAGCATCCAGATCACCGAGGTCATGTGATTCCAACGAGAGAGGTTGGACGTTCGGGGTCGCAGTCACTACCGACGGCGGCGGCTGCGGCCCCCCTTCCTTCCGGGTGGAACCTCGACGTTGGCTGAGGCCATCCACGGGGGTAGCTCGATATTGTGACGACAGAACTCGCCGTCCTCAGGACCGCATGAGTTCCACGCGTCGAAGCCACCGCCCGCCTGCACGCCGCGCAGGTAGATCCGGCGAACCCATCGCCACCGCCAGGGCAGCGTCGCACCCATGTGGTTCGACAGCTCGTGGTCGGCCGTCTGCTTGTTCGCGTAGTGCATCGTCCCGGCCGGGTGACAGCGAGAGCAGTAGCGCCAGTCGTGGATGCGGCAGGCCCAGTCGAAGCGGAACCCGAAGATCGCGTCGGGCGCGTTGCTGCACCCGTCGTCGGTGAATACGTCGGGGATGTCCTGGAGTAGCCGGGCAGCGAGATTGGGCATCGGCCGCTGCGCGCGTCCGTCGAGTCCCCACATTACGGAGACGCGCTGAGCGCACTGCCGACCCAACGGATCGGTGCGAAGATCGTCGAGACGACACTCTGGCCCTGCTCACTGATTGCCCCGCCTGCGACGGTGTAGCAGTTCTCGGTGATCTTGCTGATCGACTTCTCGCTCGACTCGATGATCTGGCCATCCGGTCCAACCTTCTTCGTAGCGTCGAGCTGCGTTTCGGTCAGGCAGTTAGTGATCTTCGCTTGGCCAAGCGTCACACCCCACGCGCCCGCCTTGTCGACGCCGCCGAACGCGCACCCGAGTAGGCACGCGACGGCGGCGACGATGAGGAGACGGATCATGCGTCAGCCGCCTTGTCCGACGGTGAACCCTGAAACGCGTCGATGGCTGCCTGACTCGCGACGAGCAGGCCGACACCGGCGTTCCACCAGAGCATCACGCCCGAGGTCATCTGTTCGGTCGGGACATCGAGGCCCCAAGCCGCGCCCGCGTTGCCGAGCAAACCGATGGTGACGAGAATGGACTTCTTCGACGTTGCGATTCTCTTGAATGCTGAGAGCATTACTTCCTCCTAGAATGTGGCCGCGATGTGGACGCCCGGACACGAGGTCACGGTCGTCGACGCATCGCGGTGTCCCGAGACGATGGCGTTCGGATACAACACCTTCAACGCCCCGACGACAGCCTTGAGCTTCTTGACCTGGGCCGGCCGCCAGCTCGACCGGGGTTTCGTGTTGTTACCGACGACGCAGATCCCGATTTTCCCCTTGTTCGGCGGGGCGTGTGCGCCGCGTGTCCCCAGATCACGGGCCACGCAGAGCTTGCCCGATCCGAGGATGACGAAGTGGTAGCCGACGTCCGACCAACCCCGGCCCGTTGGCTTCGGCTTCGTGTGCCAGTCCTTGATCTGCTGGTACGTCGTCGAGAGCGCACTGGCGCTGTGGTGGATGACGATATGCGTGACGGTCCCGAGCCTGGCCATCAGGGAGTCGCACGCGCGCGAGCAGCCGCGTCTTCGGCCAGTCGCAGCAGCACTTTGATGTCGCCCTTGATGTCCGACACGTCCTCCTTGATCTCCTCCGCGGTCTCCTTATTCTCCTCGACGGCGTCCTTCACGCTGCCGATCTCGGACTCGATGACCGCGATCTTCTGGCCGGTCTCGATGTTGCCAGCCAACACGATCAGCTCGTGCTTCGTGGGGTCGACGTGATCCTCGACCGCGCGCAGGGTCCCGCCCCACTGGGATGCGAACCCGATCGTCGCGAGCACGATGGCGAGGAGCCCGCCGCCTCCGAGGATCTCGGCGACAATCGGCGTGCGTCCCTTTCCAGTGACGGACATGGTTACTCTCCGATCGGTAGTCCGGCGTCGTGCCGGATCATCTTAGCCACGCACGCGACATCCAGCCCAGGACCAATGCCCAGCGGACACCCAACGTCGCGCGTGGGTTGAGGAAGTATCCAGACCAACACCAGACGCGTGTCCAGCGCGCAGTCGGCCCAGCAGCCTTCGTTCACTTCCTCGTCTATTACTCCGTGATCGCTGGGGCAAAAGGGACGTCCAGGACAGTCTTCGAGTTGACGCTCGGCTCGGACATCACGCCCGCATTGTTGAGTGAGACGGCGCGCACGCAGACGTTCCCCGACCCGTTGGTCACGGTGATCGTGTGGTCGGTGATAACGTCCGGCCCTGCCGTCTGACAGTCGAAGTGGGTGGCCACGTCCAGGTGGTCGTCCCCGCAGAAGATCAGACACGTCGAGGTGATGTTCGGGCTCGCACTAGCCTGAGCTCGAGACGGCGAGATCGCAGTCGTCGGCCGCTCGATGATGTCCGCCTGTGCGAAGGCGAGGCCCGGTACGAGCAACGCCAGAAGCGCGAGAGTGAAGAGTACGATTCGCATAGCTGGTTTCTCCCTACCAGAGCTTGACGGCGCTGAGTCGGCCGTCGAGGTCCATTGAATTACCCGAGTTTTGGAACGCTTCGAGCGTGATGGATGCACCGGCCGCGAGTTCCATGCCGCGACTGACCGATGCCGCGTGGTCGACGCCGGACGTTCCGTTCGGCTCGTCTCGGTCCTCGGCCACGATCGTACCGTCGATCTGAATCGAGACGGCGCGCTGGTCGCCCGCGTTTGGCGTGGCGCTCGTCGACTCGTCGAACAGGATGTACCCGTTGATCTGATAGAAGCCCGCGCCGCCGGTCGGCACGACCCAGGTCGAGTCGGGCGCAGCGCCCCAACCACCGACGTCCGTCACCTCGGCGTCCATCGAGATCGGGACGTAGGCCACGCCGCTCGCGCGCGCCTCGGCGGAGGTTGTCACGTCGAACCGAAACTGGAGGTCGTTGTCGACCTGTTGGTTCACGTCCTGGCGCAAGCCGGTGGTGCCGCCCGTCATCACCTGGATGTTGTCGGCCGTCTCGGAGAGCAACCCGGTGTCCAGGTCGCCGATCACCGCAAGTCCCGGGTTGCTGCCCGTGTCGGGATCTCCGACAAAGGCCAAGCTGACGACGCCCGCGACGTTGCTGAGTCGAGCGGCTTCGAGTGCCCCGGCGATCAACCTCCACACATCGGCCGAGACGAACCCAAGTCCGTTGTCGTCGTCGGAGAACGAGATCGGCGGGTCGGCCAGCGTGGTCCCGTTTCGGAATCTCATCTGCGGTTCGTTCGCTGCCGTCTCGGCCAGCGTAGCCAACGTCGTCGCGAGCACGGAGAAGCCGAACGATCCAACGCCGGGTGTCCCGAACAGCCCCGACGTGTTCTCGTAGGTCGCACCGTCCCCGAGGATGAACCCGGGGAGCGCTCCCGTACCGCCGAAGGCCATCGGTGCGAGCGTCGGTGCAGCAGGGCCACCGGGTGTCGCGACCGCGCTGGACACCAACTCCGCTCCCATGATCCGCACGATGTCGTTGATCCGCTGCGCGATCTGATCGTAGGTGAACGACGGGATTACGGTGTCGCTGCCCTGGCCGAAGTCCTCCTGGATGCGTTGGTTCTGGAAGTCGTCGGCGTCGACCAGGACCTCCTCGAGCCGCGTGAGCGTTCCAGTGTCGAAGGTCGACCCGTTCCAGTTGACGGAGTAGAGGTCGATCGCGCCTTGCAGCGTAGCCGTCTCCAGCGTCACCGTACCGTCGGCGTCCATGTTGATGAAGCGCGAGCCCGACACGCCACTCCCAGTGAGGGTCGCGGGATCGAGCGTCGACCTGACCCGGCCAGAGATGGTCGTGATGGCCACGCCACGCGGGACCTGAATCTGAGTGTCACCCGTGATGAACGCGATGGGCGCGAAGCTGTCCAGGCCAACGATGCCGGTCGCGATCACCGGGTCGTTGGGGAGTAGGAGATCGAGGACCAGCGTCGCGTTGTTTCCCGCGAAGGCCCGCACCTCGGCGTTCAGCGCGTTGAACTGGGATTCGATTTCCTGGTAGTTGGTGTCGTGGTCCTCGGCGTAGGTGACGTAGGTCTGTGCGCCCGCGCCCTGGCCATCGACGAAGCTCTTGAGTAGGTCGAGATCGGCAGCCATTACAGAGATACCTCATTGCCCTGCGCGTCCAGCACAAGGATCTTCGGGAACCCGTCGATGAGGTTGTGATACCGCGAGAAGGCCACGAAGATAGTTTGGTTGAAGTAGGCTTCGATGTTCGCGCGCTTGACCGCGGATACCGTCTCGTCGATCACAAGCACCTCGACAACGCGGCCGTTGTGGGGCGTCAAGCCCGTCGCAGCTGCGCCCAGGTGGCTCGACGCGTTGCCCACGCCCGATCCACCCGGAGTGAAGTTCCCGAGTAGCGTACCGTCCTGGAACAGATTGATGTTCGCGAACCCACTGGCCACGATCTCGATCAGCGTGAAGTTGCTGGTGATGGCTGCGCCCGAGTCGACCACGCCGCCACCCTGGTCGAATCCCCAGGTATCACCCGCCGACCGTCGAGAGAGGATGTCCCAGTTAGCCAGTGCCAGCACGATGTCGTTGCCAGCGCCAGCCACGTCCTTGTTGAGCAGGATGAAGATGCTGATCTGTCCACCGACCGACTCGGTTACGTTGGCTCCGATGTCGAGCACGTCGTTGATGCCGTCGAAGTCCACCGTCGACCGATCGTTGCTGTTGTTGTTTGTCGAATCGAAGCGACGGTACAGCGGGTTGTTAGAGGCCGTCCCCGTCGAGGCGGCGTCGTTCGCGCTCCCGCTTTGGTCGATGAGTCGAAGCACCTCCGCACCGTCGGTGTCGGTGGCGGGGATGATGTTCAGCGGTAGGCCAGTGAGGCGATCGTATGCGCGATACCAGAGGATGTTGTTCGCTTCGAGGGCCGGGTCGAAGAAGCTCTCCGGCGTGATCCCCTTGTAGAAGTCGTAGATCTCGCGCGTCGACGTGAACCCGATGAAGCCAGCGGCGTTGACCGTGGCCAAGTCCTCGTCGAGTTCCGTGACGTTGCCCTGCGTGTGGACGCGATCGGCAGGAGCAACCACCTGATACCGGCCTTGAGCGTCGCGTTCGAGAAAGACCGGCGAACCCTTCTTGGCAAAGAACCGGGCCTTGGCACCGGCTTTGATCGGGACGTTCTCAAGGATGCGGTTGCCGCCCACGTCCACGTCGGTGACGAACGTGAGGAACTGCGCGCCACCCGGATCGAAGTTGACCTGACGCGGATCGGTGACGCACGTCCCGCGAATCCGAATCATCTTCTTGTCGATCTCGCGGTTGATGAGCCGTTTCAGATCGCTCATGGCCGCACCCCTGGCGTGACCTCGAAGCAGTTGTAGTTGGCTACGTTGTCGGTCCCGCGAGCCAGCGTGCGGGTGATCGACTGGATCATGTAGCGTCGCGCGGTCAGGCCAGCACCGACCTCGAAGATGTCGTCGGGCTCCAGGCGTAGGTCGTGGAGCATCGTGATCGCGCGGGCGTTGACCTTCGCGCGCTCCCGACGGAGAACTCGCAACGCGCTTGCGGCTGCAACGGACACGCTGTTGACGAGGTGGTTCTCGATCGTCGTGCTCTGGACGTCCTCGCTGCGAAGGCCAGAGACGCGCGCGACCTCACGGATCTCGGGGAACACGTACTCGAACGGACGTCCCTGGATGCGGTAGTCGCCACGGCCAGCCGTCCCGAGAATCTGCATGAGGATCTGACCGACGATCGCGTTGATGGGTCGCCCGATCGGGATGGTGGATCCGATCGTTGCACCGTCGGGGATGAACGCGGTCGCGAGGAAGATGACGGCCAGGAGGTAGACGAGCGCGATGGACGCGCCCAATGCCCCGTCCACGTCGATGATGCCCTCGACGGAACCACCGTCGGTCTGCGTAATCTCCGAGTAGTTCTCCGCCCCGAAGCTGAATATCCCGTCCCCGATACTGGCCACGACGAGCAGGCGCGTGTCGAGTGCCTGTTGAGTCTTGTCCTCCGACCAGCGAACAGGGATGGCTGACTCACTCGAGAAGTATCCCGTCGTGATGGACGCCGAGGCCAGCTCTTGCGCCGCCTGGATGATCTTCTCCATCGTCGGGTCAAGGCCCAGTACCTCGACCTCGTTCACCCCGTTCGCCTCGATGATGGGACGGGTGATCGTGACCGGCAGTGAGGACGCGGGGTAGAACCGAGCGGGTCCCTTCGTTGTGATTCCGTTGGTCAGGCCGAGTGTCCCGTTCCCCAGGAAGCGCGGCATGAAGCCATCCGGGAACATGATGCGCGAGATCGAGACGAGTGGACTCTCCCTCACGAACTGGGTCGACAGGAACACCGTCAGGAATGTCCCGAAGCTAGTGAACGCGATCTCGTCGGTCGCGAGTCCCATGTCCACCTCGGCGATTTCGGTGGCCATCGTCGAGTACCCGGTTCCCTGTAGGTAGTTCCGAGTCGTGTTCTCCAGTCGCAGGAAGTCCACTTCCCTCGACGCTGCACGCGCGTTGAGCTGGAACTGCGAGGTGGTGCGGTTGTAGTCCGCACCCGGCTGTCCCTGGATGCAGCCAGTAAACGTGATCGGCCAGTCAACGGGTGACACAGCGAGGTCACCTTCTCGAACGACGACGACGTTGCCCTGTCGCATCCATCGTCCACCGGCTTCGAGGTCCACACCCGTCGGTGGGTTCTCAACCGGGTCGAACTCCTGAGACGGGTCAGCGACTCGAAAGGTGATCGTCGTGGCCGCCACGCCAGCGTCCACATAATCACCGCCAGTCTCGTTGAACTGGATGTCGAGCACGTCGTCGGAGAAGTCGCGTGGGCCAACGATCGTAGGTAGCGACCCGACTCCCGTCACGTTGAAGACCACAATGTCGTTGATCGTCGTCGGGGTCAACGCCTGCGACGTAGATCGCACGTCGAATATCTCGATGCGGTAATCCGGTTGACGCAGCTGGCCCAGCATCGCAGCGTCGAGTGTCGGCGTCAGCGCGCGAGCCATTACACGACCTCGGAGATGATCCGCATTCGCAACCGAATCTCTCGGTCGATGAGGCCAGTGGGTAGCGTGTTCAGCGCGTCGAGCGCGTTCTGGATGGTCCCGCCGTTGTTCACCCCGCCCGGCGTTCGCAGATCCTTCACGTCGAACCGCTGTTCGCCCTCGCCACCCCCGACGCTGAGCGACAGGATGTTCACGTTGTACGTTCTGGTCGTCCGGTCGCGCGGCTCCCAGATGATGAAGTCCGTCTGGCCGGTTGTGAACGGTGGCGTGTTGATGAGGTACTCGTAGAACAGCCGGAACAACGACGTGGGCATGGGCGACCGACTGTCGTCCCCATCCCAGATTTCCGTGACGATCACGTCCTCCGCCTGTTCCTCGAAGCGGACATCCCGACGACTGCCGAGCGTGAGGACCGAACGGGTGATCGGGTGGAACAGTGGCTCCTTGTCGAAGTTGAGCGTGCGATCGGGGTTCATGCAGACACCCAGGTTCGTGATCTCGTAGACGACAGGGGCCAGCAACGGTGAGATGGCTGGTGGGAATACGAGCCGTCGACACGCGTCCGGGTCACCCTCGCTTCCAGTACCGATGAAGGTGATGGCCGGTTCGACGACGACGGGGTCGCCCTGCTGAATGATGATGAGCGTTTCACCCATATCAGGCTCCCAGCACGGTGAAGGTCGAGAGGCCGAACGAGAACACGTCCCCCGAGTTGACTACCAGCGGCGTGTCCAACGTGTCGAAGAACAGCATGTTCCCGACGGTGAGCGCGTCGAACAACGCGCCTGCGACGATGGTCCCCCAGCCAGAGGGTGTGGCCATCGGCCATATGATCGGGTTCGTGTTTTCAGCAAACTTCGGTGACCCGCTGACGGCCCAGTCGTTGATGTCCGTCTGGATACGAACGTAGGCGTTGCCCGAAACCTCGGCGCCACCTCCCGTCTTGTTGGGCGCGGCGGTGAACAGAGCGACGTAGACGTTGGCCAACGCGAGCGTCGGCGTGACGTTCTGGAGGACCGCTTCCAGTACCTCGTTGTCGACGAAATCCGTTGCTGGCATCAGACCACGTCCTTGAGGTTCGCGATGAAGCCAGGGCCAGCCTCGTCGACGCACTTGATGACGAGCCACGCGTCTGCACCGGCGACGTAGTTGTTCTCCAGTACCTCGATCCCAGCCGCGAATGCGATCGTCGATGAGCCATCGCCACCCGTCAGGTTGACGTAGATCGTGCGACCCAGCCTCGGGTTCGTCTGGCCGAAGGTGTTGAGCACTGCCGCGGTGACGGTGTAGTCCTTGAGCTCGTCGCCGTCGAAGTCGATCGACGGGTTGGGCGCACCCGTGAGAGCAGAGCGCGCGACGGTGGCTACGTCCCCCTCCTCGGCCAGTCCCCAGACGGTGATCTGGGTGCCGACCGCGAAGTCGTCGCCCGGCTGGTTGAACAGGTTGAGTTCGTCGATGATCGCGGCGTCGTTGATGACGACGTTGAAGCGATGTCCCTTCACGTCGGTGGCTGCCGCCCCGTCCATGCTGGTGCCGAAGCCGGTGAGTACGTGCTCCTCGGCCACGCTGTAGCGCGGCAGCCAGAAGAACAGCTCTTGGAAGACGCCGCCCAATCCCTCGTTGGTCGCGAGTTCGGCGAGCCACATCTCCGTGTCGTTCACGATGCCATCGCCACCGACGCCGATGTTGAAGGTCGCGGTGGTCGCCAGGGATCCGTGAGTCGTGTAGATCGCCGAGCTGTCGGCGTTCACGCGAAGGTGCAGAGCCTCGTCGTTGGTGACGTCCGTGTCCTTGCGACAACGGATTCGCCCGAAGAGATGGTCGGCTGTCTGCGGGATGCTGGTCAGGTCAAGTGTCGGGCCAGCACTGCCCAACGTCGCGGTTCGCGAGAAGATGATTGGAACGCCCATCGAAATCTCCCTACTGACTCACAACGAAGCCGCCGTCCTGGTCGAGGTACTGGCGACTCGACTGAGGCAGGTTGCCCGTTGCGGTCACGGTGTAGCTGTACGTCGCGGTCACAGTGCCCGAGACGCGCGGTCGCGGGTCGCCTACCTCGTCCCCGGCTCCGATGATTAGACGAGGGTGGGTGACGAGGCCAGCCGCGGACTCGATCGTCGGTGCGATGAGAGTCGCCTGGACGTTGCCGTCCTCGTCGGTCGTGTCGAACGTCGCGATCGGATCGTCGTCGGTGAAGATGCTCCCGAGATCCCCGGCACGGATGTCCCAGCGCACGGGCCTGTCCTCGAGCGGTACACCCTCAACGAGTACGTTACCTGTGAGTCGGACACCCCCGCCGACGTAGGTGAAACGATCCTCGGTCACCGTCGCGACCGGATCAGCACCGTCGATGTCGAACGCCATGATGGCTGCGCTGGCCAACGGGTCGGGATCACTGCCGGTCGTGTCGCTCTCGACGATGAGCATGGTCGCGATCGACCGACGGAAGTGGCTGTTGCGGGGGACGATGCGTCGCAGCCAGATGCCGATCTGGTTGTTGTTCGTCAGCGACGCGACGTTGGTGTCCGCGGTTCCGTACCCGAACGGGGTCAGCCACGGGCCAGATCCCACGAACCCGTCGGGACCTCCGAGCAGCTGTCGCTGTCCGAGTACGTCGAAGAAGTCGGTCACGTCGTCGGACCGCTCGATGAAGAAGCCACCGGCCAAGAACTGGTGGACTCGCGCGATGTCGTCCCCGGCAAGTTCCAGCGGCACGAAGTATGCGCGGACGTTGGTGACCGTCGACCCGTGTTCGTTCTGGAGCGCGATGCACCGGAAGCGTTCTTCCCCTGCGGAGGCCTGCGCTGCGGTCACATCTGGCCACACGTTGTTCACGTCGAAGACTGTGTAGTCGTCCCCGATACCCGCCTCGCCCGGTCCCAACAAGCGGTCGAGCTTGAACGTGCCGGTCGCACTGGCGAAGGCCATCACGCGGGCAGCGGCCAACGCGTTCGTACCCGACTGGATCAGCACCCACTTCAAGACGTGCGCGTCCTCACCGTCACCGATGCGCGTGCTGTCGACGATGTAGTGGCGCGACCGAACCGTCTGCGCGGTTGTCAGCGTGGACTTGAAGTCGTGGAGAACCTGAGACGCGCGTGCGCGACCGAGCCAATCGGCGGGATCGGGTTGACTGTCACCCTCTGACCCGCCTGGACCAGTCGTCCCGTAGAAGATCAGGTCGGTGCCAGGCATTACGTTTCAGTCGACTCCAGGAAGTCGATCGTACCGACGAGGGGGTCGGAGTCGGGGTAGAAAACCTGGGTGACCGCGATGCCCGTGTCGGGGTCGCTGACGCTCTCCGACGTGACCAGATTGCCGTGGCCGGGTGATGCGCCTGTCGACCTATGCTCATACGTGGCGGTCACGATGACCGCGCCACTCTGGTCGGTGACCCACGTGATGATTCCCGTCGCGAGGACAACCGTGTAGTCGGTCGTCTCGACGAGGGTGGTCCCGTCGGCCACGACGACGAGCGTCCCTTCCGCGATGCTGGGTGAAACGTCGTCGATGGGTGGGTTGTCGACGGTGCTCGTGCCGGGGAACGTGCTGGCGTCGAGAACCTCGCCCTCAGTCGAGCGACGATCGTAGTTCCAGGTGACGCCGATCCCACCGGCCGGTTCTCCAAGGTCACCACCGACGAAGCTCTCGAAGGCCGCGATGTCGTTCGTCCGAGGCACATCGCGCGCGGCTGGGTTCGTGAAGATGACGGGATCAATCAGCCGCGAGAAGAAGCCAACGGTCAGGTAGTTCTGGTCTGTCGGGAACGGGTCGAGGTTCGTGCCCTCGGCGACGATCATCACCCAACGTCCGCGCAACGGGTCGAACTGCACCGACGGGTTGCCCGGGTTGTCCATTGGCTCCTGGCCGACGAGTCCGAACGGAACGAAGATGTCGAAGATGATCGCCGTCGTAATGCGAATGCGACCGTGCTGCCGCTCACGCGCGCCACTACCGGCCGCCTTGTTGAACGGGTTGAAGTCGGTGATTCGGATGTAGACTTCCTGAACATCCCCGGCCATCGGCGTCGTGATGCTCGGGATCTCCAGTCGCGGAATGAAGATCAGCTCGCCTTTCGGTTCGGCGAACGTAGCGTCGGGATCGGGAAGGTACTGCGACAGGACCCACTGGAACTGGCGGCCGTTGATCGGTGCTTCGCTGCTATTCCCGGTGGGGTTGTCCTCGACCTCCATTGGAAAGAAGCTCGGGACACCCGTCGAGAGGCCATTCTCCTCGGCCCCCATCAGACCGACGAGCCTCCGCGTCCGTATATCGACCCACCCAAACGAGAGGCGAACGTCGTTGCCCTCCAGCTCTCCGGTGTTCATCGCTGCGAGGTAGAGCCCGTCGGGATAGACGTTCGTCCCAGACTGCAACGTCTCGACGTTGTTCTTGTTCCCGTTCCCGTTCAACACCTCGCCGGTCGTGACGCGAATCCCGTTCTTGAGGCCGGTGAAAAACAGCGAGGTGGACACGAGCGTCTGCCACGCGCCGTTCATCCCGGCGCTGAGATCGCCGATGTTGTTCTGGAAGATGCCGTTGGGACCGTCGTCGAAGATGTCCGGGGTCAAGGTCAGCGTGTTGGGATCAAGCTCGTCGACATTGCCTGAGCCCGCGTTGGCCAGGAAGATCCGTTGCTGCGAGGTGACCGGGTCGAACTGGTCGTTGTGCAGCGTCGTGATAAGGCCCAGGCCAAGCGTCGTGTGGTTCACGTAGTCGGCGTTGGGCGGAGAGTCAGCGACGAAGTTGGGGTCGAAGAAGCCGACGCCCGATGTTCCCTGGCCAGAGGACGATACTCGGAAGGGACAGAAGAAGCGGTCGCGGCCGGTGTGGTACAGAAGATTGGCGGACTGCGTCGGTCCCGATCCGTAGGCCGCGAAGCGACCGAGGCCGGTCGAGCCGCCCGAGTCGTCGGGTGGATCTTGGGAGTTGTCAGCGACGTTCTGCGAATACTCGCTGATGTCCTGAGCGAACGTGGGTTTGAAACTCATGCGAGCGCTCCCAGCTCAATCCGCGTCGCGCGGCTCGGCTCCGTTGGGATCGCCCGACACCCGGTAGCCATCGCCGGTCTTCTCGACGGGAGCGCGGGCAACGGGTTCGGCGCGGATCTGCGGTGGCCGGGTTTCCTTGCGGGTCATCATTTCGAGGATGGGCTCGAACATCGTCCCGAAGCGTTCCAGCATGGCCATCTGGACCTGAGGTCCGTTGGTCATCTGTCCCGACAGGAGGTCGATGCACCGCTGGGTCAGTCCGAGCTGGTGCTGGGTGAGCTGGATCTGTTCGGCTGCCAGCGCGTTGCTGCGAGCCAGCTCGGCCGCGATGCGCTGCAACGACGTGCCCACGTCGCGCAGTGGAACCTTCTCGACCATGATCTTCGCCGCCCGCTCGGCAGGTGTCTCGACGACAGCCTTCAACGGTGTGACGTTGCCCTGATCCTCGCTCGTCTCCTCGGCCATAATCCCCTCGTTACACTAGGCTTTGTGATTCGCTGACCAGTACGTCGGTGGCTTCGTTCCCGGGTACGGCTGGGTTGATGGACCCACCACCGGACGGTCGCGAGTTGGATGCGGTCGCGCGCGTGTTCGCCTCGATCCTGCGGAGCAGGAGCTCGGACGGAATGAACGCGTCCCGAATCCCCCGATCGACCTGGGCAACCGCGATCTGGGTGGGGCCAGCGACCAAACCCCGCACCTGCTGCACCGAGGTGACCGCTGAGGTGATTCCAGTCGCCGCCCTGGCCGATGTCTCAGTCTCGGTGCGAAGTGCCTTGATAGCCGCAACCCCGAAGCCGAGGGCCGCCTGCCCCGCCTCAGTGCCGAGGAAATCCCCCACCTGTCCGAACACCCCGCCCGACTCCCCGAGCCCGAGCGCACTCCCGATTCCGGACAGCCCGTCGGTCACCGCGTCGGAGAGCACCTTGGTGATGTCGCCCTGGGCGTTCAGGAACGCCTGCGACGTGGCCGTCTCGATCGTGTTGAGGAAGCCGTCAAACAGGTCGCCCTCGGCCTCGTCGAATCCAGCGATGAAGCCCTGAGTAAGCGCCTGGCCGAAGCTCTCGGCGAACGGGACGACCGCTCCCTCCTCCGGCACCGGGGGTTCGGTCACGAGATCCAGCAGGGCTTGACGCTGTTCCTCAAGCGATAGGTTCGCGTTTCGGATGACCTCCAGCTGTCGCAGCAGGGCCTGACCGCGAGCCTCGTCGAGCACGAGGATGCGCTGTGCGCGAGCTTCGAGCTGCTCCTGGATCTGTGCGTTTGTCTGGGCCAGGAAGTTGATCTGCTCCAGCGTCTGACGACGACGCTCGGTCAGTGCAGCCAACACCTCGCCCGCAGCCTGCTGCGCTTCGGGGGACACTGCCTGTCCCGCTGCACGCGCGGCTTCCTCGATTGCATCCCGTTGCGCCTGCGCTTGTAGGATGAGCGGGTCACCCCCGGCTTCGGCCTCGTCGCGGAGTTGACGTTGGAGTTGGAGCAACGTCTGCGCGGCCATCTGTCGAGTGCGAAGCAACTCGTCTTCGAGCCGCTTCGCTTCCGTGATTCCCGCGATGCGAAGTTTCTCCGCTTCGGTCTCGGCCTGCTTCGCGGTCTCGATGTCGGCCAGCTCAGCGCCGATGGCCTCCTCGCGCAGCCGCTCGATTTCCTGCTGACGAAAAAACGCCTCGCGAATGCGATTCCTCTCGACGTTTGCGGCCTGTTCTGTTAGGGCCACGTCGGCAGGGGTGATGATCGGAGGAGCTTCTGGACGTCCGCCCAGGGCTTCGTTCGTCTCATCTATCGCATTCGCGAGGCGTTCTTCTTCTCGTCGCTGAATGAACAGCGTGGCCCGTCGACGCTCCAGGTCGACCTGACTAAGGATCAGCTGGTCACGCTGCGACTTGAGGCCACGGACGACCTCGTCGCCACCGGGACCGAGTGCGGAAAGGCCACCGCCCTCTTCGATTCGGGCGTTGATGGCCCCGATCTGGGTTTCGAGGTCTCCGAGCTCACGGTTCGTTCGAGCCAGATCCTCGAACGAGAAGGCGGCGGCCAACGGGGGAGCTTCACCGATGCTCGTCAGGAACCCGATGAACCGCGACAACCCACTCGTGATTTCGACCACGCCCTGTCGGAAGTCGATGAGGACGGGCAGCGTCTCGTTGCGGAGCCGTGCGTTCACCAGCTCAAGGCGATCGTTCAACGCCTCGGCGCGTCGGATGAGCGACTCGTCGATGACGGTGCCCGACTCGCGGGCCGCAGTCGTCAGGTCGCGCAATCCCGCGGAGCCACCGCGCAACGTGTTGACGAGTACCTGACCCGCGCGACCGAACAGGTCGAACGAGAGCTGACTCTTCTGGGCCGAGGACTCGACGTTCTCCAGACGGTCCGCGATCAGGTTGAGGATCTGCGGCGTGTCGAGGTCGGACAGACTGCCGATGCTGATGCCGAGTGCCTGGAACGCTTCGGCCGCTGGACCGATCCCTTCCTGCGCTTCGGCGACGTTGCGGTTGAGACGCTGCAACGCCTTGTCTGCGTCAGCGACCCCGCCGCCCGTCAACGACACGGCGGTTCGGAACTCCTGGAGGAACGTCGTCGTGACGCCAACGCTGTCGGCCGTCTTGCCGATCACGTCGAGGAACTGGGCGGCGTCCTTACTCGCCCTCGCGAAGAACGCGACGGTCGCGAACGACGCCAGAGCTGCGAGCGCGGGACCGGCTGCTCGAGCTAGGCCACCGAGGGACGACTGGACCTTGGCGACGTTCTTCGTACCGGCGGTGCCGAACTTCGTCAGTTTTCGCTCGGCCGCAGACAGGCGCGTGTTGAATTGCGCTGTCTTGGCTTCCAGCTCGACTTGCAGTTCAGCGACGGTTAGCGCCACGGACCTTCACCTTTCCGGCCGACTCTAGTTGACGGATGAACTCCCCGATGTTGCCCTTGCCCTGATGTCCCTTCTTGCGGCCAGTGAGCGTGTTGACCCACGAATCGAGGGCCTTCATGTTGCCATGAAAGCCAGCGTTGGTTGCAATCGCGATCGTCTGTGCGAGCACGGCCATCTGTTGACCGCGACGTTTCTCGGCGAGGATCGTGAACGAGTTGATCTGGTTCAGACTGTATCGGGCAACTCCGTCGGGGTGGTGGCCCTCCGAGATGAGGAATTCGACTGACTCGGCGAGTCGTTCTCCAAAGTCCGCTTGGGGACCAACACCCCCAGGGCGCTCACCAAGCGAAAGGATTTTCCCAGCACCGGGATACAGTTGACAAGCCAGATGCCCTCGGCCAGCGCCAGGATGTCCTCGTAGAGCCACTTGGCCAGCGTCTTGTCCGCCCAGCCGAAGTGGAGTTGAACCATCCGAATCAGGTCACCCTCGCCCATCTCGAAGAGTTGGAACGCGGGCTTGTCGGGGTCCATCAGGTTGTACTTCGACACCCACGCCGACAGCACCTGATCCATCATCTCGCGGCCCTGGAGAAAGCTCCACGGGTCGACGAGTACCTGACTGCCGTCCTTGAGGACGACGAGTCGTTCCGGGTAGAGGTCCTTGTCGTCGGGTGCCTTGCCACTGTCCGCGGCTGGCTTCGGCTTCGGAATCCTCCGCATTCTCGCCATGTTATCCCCCGTTATGGTGGCCAGCGACCCTATCACAGGGGGGTGAGAGGTTGGACATTTCAGGCAGAAATGGCGGGTCCACTGGCCACCGGGGAACGAAGCTAGCCTACGCAGTCTCCTCGAACACCTCCATGATGCCGAAGGGCGACGCGCCACCGTTGTCGAGCAGCTGAATCGCCAGCGTGGACACCTGGAATTCGTCGCGGTTGAACGTGAAGGCGTCGTCGGTGATCCGCACGCTCGTGTTCGGGATCAGCCAGATGATGTTGATACCCACGTCGGTGAGCAGGCGAACCCTGGTCTTGCCCTGGAACACGAACTGCGTGTACGGCTGGATGTTGGAGTGGTCGAACTCGGTGTAGTCGTAGGTGGCCTCCATCGGCTGGAACTGCCGCAGCGGCTCGGTGTTCGGGGTCGACGTCTCGAAGTCGAAGAACCGAATGCGCCCCTGCTGGTAGTCGAGGATGAAGTCCGTGTTCTCGACGAAGGCGTGCGTTGGCTCGTAGGTCACCGTGATCGTCACGCCCACCGCCGGAACCTCACCGGACGGATAGGTGATCTCGCCCGACACGGCGGTCGCACCGATCTCGATACCGATCTCACCGGCCATCGGCGCGGAACCCGCGACGAGGTTGGCGAAGCGCTCGGTGACCGTCACGCCGTCAGTCTCCAGGTACGAGGTCACGTCGCCAATCACGAGCGGCTTGAAGTCGAGTGCGAAGTCGCCCGTCGTCTCACCGAACGTCCCGCCCTGACCCGTCCCGACTGCTTCGAGAGTAATCTGTGCGGCGGTCGTTCCCGTGATCGGCTCGACGATCGCGCCCTGAGCCAGATCCAGGAAGTCCCGGTTGTCGGCCGTCAGCGTGAATGGGTCGTCGGTCGCGGTCAGCGTACCGCCCGAGACGAACACGTTAGTGCTCGACGCGAACAGCAGCTGCATGTTGTCCGGCGAGTGCTGGAAGATTCCGACGGTCAGCGTCGCGTCGAACTGACGGACCAGTTCTCGGACGAGCACGGACACACCGGACTGCGCGCTGCGTAGCGCGACCAGCTCAACGGCCTTCGCGACCTCGGCGTTGTCGATGATGCCGAGCGAACGGAAAGGCCCGAACGAACCTCCGCTGAGTAGTGGAGCGAACTCCACGAAGGGCATCCCGAGCTGTAGAAAGTCAACCGTCGTAGTGTCGGTCGGCCTCGGCTCAACAGACATGAGCTTTCCTCCTAGCTAAAGGTGAACGGCAGTGTCTCGACGGTGAAGCTCTGGGTGGTCTTGTACCGCCCATCGCGACCTTCGAGGTCACGGCCAAGTCGGAGTTGTGGGAAGTCGGCCGTGATCTTCCAAATGCGAATGCCCCGGAAGACCCCCTGAGCTAGAGGGTTGGCCCCGTTGCTCTGACCGCCATTCATCTGCAACGCCTGATAGATGTCGCGCTGCACTTCCGAAGCGGCCTCCGACCTCGGATGACGGACTTGAATTGTCATGGTCCACGTCTCACCGAGGAGCAGTAGCGGGGGTTCTCCACCGTCGGTGAACACGCTGATGGTGAGATCGCGGGCAGTGTCCTCTTCGTCCTCGCGACCGGGGACCTCTTCTGTGATGAACACGACGGGATCGGCTTCGTCGTAGAGTGGCCACGGTGCGAACGACGTGAGGGGTGCGACCACATCCCGTAGGTATTCGGCGAGTGCTCTGTCAAGGCCAAGCGCCATGTCGCTACCTCAGTGAAACCTGGATCTTCACGGTGGCCGTGACGGTCTTCGCGATTCTCGACCGGAACTTTCGCACGTTGGCGTTGAACGCACGCGTGAGATACTTGCGTCCCGCGCCCGGCTTCGTGCTGGTGATCGGACCAGGGTTGAATCTCTCCTCGTGCCACCGTACTGCGTATGGTGTGTCGAAGGATACGCGACGTTGAAAGCGCCCCTTGGCCTCGTTGTCCGACTTCGATACCTCGCCGCTGTTGACGAGAGCGCGGGTCAACTCAGGCGCGAGCTTCTTGGCCTCCTCCAGTAGAACCTCTGCGTTGTCTTGCATCTGGTCCTGGACGGCCTGTACGACCTTGGCGCGCAGTTTCTTCATGCGCGTCCGCGCCTTCATTACCCCGACGACGGCCATCAGCCACCAATCGTTTCGAGCTTCAAGTGATCGACCTCGACTCCGACGTAGACGGGTGTCACGCGCTGGATGCGCTGCGCCCGCTGCAACCGGCCACGGTAGTCGATCCACTGAACCCAGTCGTTCTTCTTCACGTCCCTGGCCACACCACCGGGGGAACAATCGTCGATCCAGAACGTCGCCTGGATGACGATCTGCGTCCCGTCGATGTCCGTCTCGACGCGCTGACTCCCGTTGAAGATCGCGTCCACGTCTGTCTCGAGGATGGTCGGGGAACCCACGATGTCCTGCCCCGGCCCAGTACGATCGGGCCGTTGTAGTTCCACCTTGAGGTTGAACGATTCGCAGGGGAGAGGCACTAGGACTCGTCCCCTCGCAGATCACCCGGTCGCGGCTTGGAAGTCGCGTCGGGGTTCGCCATCTGTCCACGCTCGAAGTAGGGCTGGATGAGATCGCGGTCCTGTCGATCCAGCTGCTTCTCGGTTACCGACAAGCCACCCGCGTAGACCGTGACGTTGAGGTTCGCCTTGACCTGTAGCGAGGTAGCGAGATCGGTGTAGTGCTTGAACATATCGGAGAGCGTCTGCGCGACACCGCCCGCATTCTGCGTGACGCGTCGTGCGAGCTTGGCTGCGATCGCCTGGGCCGCACACGGCGCTGCGAAGTCCGCGTCCCCTTGCTCCACCAGGAAGAACTCGATCTCCTGGTCGGACAGGAACGCGGTCGAACAGACGGTATCCCCGACGAGCAAGCGCACCTTGTCCAAGGGCGTGTTGGCCGGATCGTTTCCGTAGGTCGCTGCCGGTGCTTCGGCCATCGCCTACTCCTCCTCTTCGGTCTCCTCGACGGGCTCCGCAGTCAGCAGTGGCTCGTCCTCCGCGACGGGAGGCAGTGGTTCTGCGACCGACGGGCCACCCTTGGAGGGAAGATACACCCTCTGGATGTGCCCCGCCGATACGAGAACTTCGAGGTTGCGAACCTCGGGAGGGACCACCTCGCCAGGCATGACGTGGCGGTCACCTCCGAGGTCCAACCGACGGAGCGCTGTGTAGTGCGCCCGCGTGGCCATCCGGCTACGCGACGGCGGTCAGGAAGAACACGCCCAGGTCTGCGCTCACGAGCTTCGTGTCGAAGGCGACTTCGCACTCAACCCGGTCGGCCTCCAGCGGCTCCATCCGGAACGTCTTGATGCGGTTGCCGAACGCACCCGAACCCAGCAGCCCCGTCCACGCGAACGTGTACCCGGCGCTCGGCGTGAGCAGTCCGGGTGACGGTGCGGCGTAGGCGAGCAGCGCGTTCTTCCCGAGGATGAACGAGCTGGCCTCGGTCGCCCCTTCGATGGCGGTGTTCTGAATCGCCCACCCGACCAGGACCCGTTCGAGGTCCAGTACGGCCGCGATCAGCTCGGCCGACACGATGCCGGTCTGCGTGAACTTGATGCGGTCGGTGAAGTCGGGGTGGTTCTTGAGAACGTTCCATGTGAAGGGATCGAGCACGAGCGTGTTGGGCCGGAAGCCAGTCAGCTCCTTGACGGCGATCACCTGCGAAGAGATGTCGAGGATCGGCGTCGAGCCAGTCTCGTTCCACTGCTGGAACTCCCCCGCCATCGGCGCACCGGACACCCCCGTCAACTCCGTGGTCCAGACGCTGGTCACGAAGTAGTTGGCCGCCCAGGTGATGTCCTTGATGAGCATACACTGCATCGTCACGAACATCGTCGCTTCGCTGTCGACGTTGATCGCCGAATCCGAGTTGGCTCGGATGTCGTCGGCCACGTCCTTGTGGATGGCGTACTTGTCGGCCCGGTACGTGTCCGTCGAGAGCGTCCAACCGCTACCTGCCGACTCGGTGGCCGGTGCGCGCTTCTCCGCCTGACTCCGGTTCCAGTTGTCCCGGTCGTAGACGAAATACTGATCGCTCTGCTTGGCCACGTTCACCATCGGGAACACCTGGTCCGCGATGAAGTCCGTCGACATCTGGATGAACGCGACCGACAGGTCCGTCAGGGGCCTGTTGACGTGAACATCCCGTAGCGTCGGCTGGGCCTTGGAAAACATCTTCTGACTCATTTCCGTTGTCTCCTTTCGCTTACGCGACGCTATGCGTTCAGCTCACCACCACCCGGCAGCAGCAGCACGGGGATGATTTCGTCGGCGTTGGCGGCCGCCTGTAGCGCGGTTCCCAACGGTGGGTTGGTCGCGGTAGCGGTGATCGCGCGACCACTGCCGTCGGTCATCACCAGATCGCCGACCGTCACCGCCGCACCGGCCAGCATCTTCGTGATGCCAGTCTGCACGATGGTGGATGCTTCTCCGATTGCCGCGGGATCGTTCTGGAGCACTCCTGCGATCGTCACGGCGGCCCCGGCGACAGCGGCCTGACCGTTACTGTCGACGACCACTGCCGCGAACTGCGAAGCGCTCAGGTCACCTGCGGCTTCCAGCGTGTACGAGAATCCTGGGATCTCGAAAGCCATTGCTGTTCTCCTTGATGGCTAGAGGTTGAACCGACCTAGTGGAGACGACCGAAGGCCGCGTTCTCGTCGAGGTACTCCTCGTAGAGCTCCGGGTTGTCGGTGATGGCCTTGGCGCGAGCCTCCACCATCGTCATCTTCGGGTCAGACTTGCAGATCTCGCTGGCCAGCGCGTCGAACTTCTGCTCGGCGTTGGTGGCTCCGGTCTGCGCGTCGCTCCCGATCTGGTTGAACGTACCGGCCTTCTTGACCGCCGCGCTCGCGGCCTCCAGCAACTTGCGAACCTTCTCGCGCGCCTCGTCGTTCTGGATGCCCCAGAGCGCCGAAACGATCTCGTCGGTTCCCGTCGCCAGAGAGTCGATGGACTGGGCCACCAGCGCCTTGAGCACTTCCTTCTTCGAGAAGTCGGCCATCTCCTTGACCTGCTTCGCGAGCAGATCGTTGTCGGCCACCATCTTCTTGAAGGCGGTTGCGCCCTCGGGGCTCATGCCCTTCGTCACGTCGTCGTCGTCGCGGGGAGAGTTGACCTTGAGCTTCAACTCGTCCAGCTCCTTCGTCAGAGTCTCGATCGTGGACTTGGCGTCGGCGCTGGCCTTGGTCAGCTCCTCGACGAGGCCCGCCTGTTCGAGCGCCTTCTCGACGACCGCCCGGTCCTCCGGGGTCAGCTTGGAAAGGTCCATCCCTTTCTCCTCCTTGTCCTCGCCGGCCTCCTCGGCCTGCGAATTGATGAACTCCAGGAGCCCTTCCTGGAAGTCTGCCGGGTCAGGCGGAGCCGCCGTACCCGAGAAGTGTTTGATGATGCGACCGGCCAGCACGTCGGGGATCTCGGCCGTGGTCGCCTGGGTGAACTGCTTGATGGTTTCGCGCAGCATACCCTCCACGTCGGTGTTCTCGTTGCCTTCGATCTCGGCCATGAACAGGATGTCGAACACGGACTTGGACAGATCCTCGATGCGTGACGCGAGGATGTTGAACGCATCCTCTCGCGATCCCTGAGCCCGGATGTCGTCGAACAGCTGCTTCCGCATCTCTTCGGACGGCTCCTTCTTCAAGGTCGCGCGCAACGCGTCGAGGGCCTTCTGGTATGCGTCCCGCGGGTTGAATCGCGACGCCACTGGCTCCTCCTCTCCGCTCGGGTTGTTGACTCGGACGCTGTGGGTGTGCGGTCCAACCCCAGCAGCGGTGGTCGTGAGGGTCGAGGACTCACCGGGTTCAATCGGATCGGTGACCTCGACGGTGTGGGTGTGGTCATTCGCGGTCGATGTCTCCCACGTCCCTTCCGGGATGCGACCGTCGGGAAACTCGACGACGTGGGTGTGGCCTTCCTCCTCGCTCGTCGTGACGTTCAGCACTTTGGCGATGTCACGCTTCCAGAAGATCACGTCCGCGTGCGGGTTCATCCCCCGGTCCACGAAGGACACCTCGTCGATGATGATCTTGCCGAGGCGGCTTCGCTTGTGTCGCTTGTCCGTCACAGCGCCGTCCTCTCTCCCTGGCCATGAATCGACATCATCGGCAGGTCGCCTGTCTTCACGCGAAGCCACACGTCGTCATCGGTGATGTGGAACTGCACGAGCCACCCGACCTGGCCAAGGTCGATGTCGAGCTGCTTCTGTAGTTCCCGAGTGAATACCATACTCCCCACCAAGCCACCGATCCCCTCGGTGCGCTCGTGGTTCAGACCCGCCTTGCGGACGTTGGCCACGAACTCCCAGGCCGCGTGCTCGAGATCCTCCGGGAAGATCACGTCACCTTCGTGGTCCTCGACCAGCTCGCCATCCTTCTCGACGACACTGGCCCAAGCCGTGACGACGCGCGCATCCTCGTCCTTCGAGATGATCCCGAAGCGCTTGCCCCATGTGGCCAATTCCAGCTCCTTCGCCGCTGCGGCTACACGCGCTCGACGACGACGTGCCCGATCGAGTGCTCGTTGTCGCTCCAGCCCACCAGCCGGTCGGATGTGCGACGCCTTCTTGATTCCCTCAGGAGGTAGCGCGCTGACGGACACAGTGATGTTCCTTGTGCGTGGCCATCTCGTAGAGCTTGTACGTCAACTGATCGCGACCGTCCCAGGGTTGGGTCGAACGGTACTCGGCTCGGTAGTAGGTCCGGCACCCGCACTTCTCGCAGACAGAGTGTTCGAGGATGCGCTGTGGCTCGGCCATCAGGTGAAGATGGCTCCCACGCGGCTGTCGCCGTTGTTCCTGATGGCACCACCGAGAGCCACGGACGTGACCTCGATCTGGAACCAAGTCGAGTTGTCGACGACGCTGGTGACGTTCCAGCACTGGAAAGCCGCCGCGCTTTTCTCCTCCTGGACGTAGAGCCGATCGTTCAAGGCCAACGCGGCGAGGGCGTTGTCGGCATCGAAACCGGAGCGCGTAAACCGCGAGATCGCGATGTTGGCCACGGAGCTAGGTGTCGCGTCGTCGTAGCGGAACCGTCCCGAGCCCGGATCGGCCATGACCGTCGAGGTTCCGAATCTCCATGTCCCACCGATCAGCGCGCCCGACTCACCTACGCCGAGGGCAGTGAGCGCGTCCTGTACCTCGCGGATCAGTGCGGACGATGCGATGCCAGCCATTTCGGTCCTCCTATAGAGCCTGCCCGTCAGGGCCGAGTTCTCGGTACTCGATGAAGCAGCGGCACGAGAAATGCGCGGGCGGCTCGGACCATTGTCCATCGAAGCTGTCGGTGAGCGGGATGACCTGGCCGTCGAGCGGCTCGCAGATCGGACACACGTCGTCGTCGCGCAGAGTGAACCACCGCTTGACCACCCTGTCCCCGTCGACCTCTCCCTCCGAGATCGCACAGTTCCACCAGATACGTTCACCGGCCTGGATGGCGCGTTGGGTTTCGTTGTCCGCGATGGCCCTCGCACGGTTACGCCGAAGACGGCGCGCGAGGTTCTCGACGTCCGCGTCGATGCCCGCCCTGAGCAGGGGAGTATCGCCGAGGGGTGTGGTCAGTCGGGTCTGCTGGAGCTTCCTCCTCAGGTTTCGCACCTGCTTCGACTGAGCGGGCGTGAGCCCGATGTTCTCCGCGATCTGATCGACTACTCGAACGATGTTCGTTTCGCCCCGCACAACGTCGGTGAGGGCTGATCGTACCCCGTCCATATTCGTGATGGCCCGCAATCCTTGTTGGACGTTTGGCCGGTTGATGTACGATGCCGCGGCTTCGTTGATGACGGCACGATCCACCGACGGGGCGATGTTTGCGAACCCCTCCCCCAAGCGAATGCCCGCGTCCAGGGCCTCGTCGATGGATCTGGAGACGGCAACGTCGAGCTGCGCGGACAGTGTGCGGAACCCGTTGACCGGGTTATTGATCGCTCCCACTCCCGCTCCGCCCTGAATACTCTGGCCCAAGCGGGTGCGGTTCAGCCCTTGGATTCTGAATCGGTCGAAGATCGCGTCCAGCTCCGTCCCCAGCTTCCCCGAGATCGACTCCCTGGCTTTCCGGTTGGCCGTCCTCTCCCGTCGGTTGACCTTCACGATCCTCCGACGAGAATGGGAACACGTCGCGCTCCTCAGGTGGAACCGGATGCTGTGCTGCGACCCAGGGTCGTGCCCTGAAATGGGAGAGCGCTCCGCAGTGGACGCACTCGACGGTGGGCTTGCGGAGTCGGTGATCCCCATGTCGGCGGCACGTTGGACAGACACCGCTGATGGTCGACTCGGTGACAACCGAATCTTCGCGGAACCGCGAGCCACTGTACTTCCTCCTGGACACCTACTCGCAGACCGGGGGATCGTCGTCGGAGCAGGTACGCCCGATCCAGAAGCGGCCATCGCAAGCATCAGCGGTGATGGCTCCGTCGGCGCAACCCCCCGTCGTCGGGATGCAGCAGCCACCCGCTACGAGCGGGGGATCAGCGCAGCCGAGTAGGACGAGCATACCGAAGAGGACTAGGACTCTCATTACAAGCCTTGCTCGGTCGTGAGTTGACCGACGGTGATCGGGTTGACGATCCGGCCAGAGACATCGGCGGGTAGTCCGATGGCCGTGATCAGCTCGACTGCCACAGCCTTCGGGATGAGACTCGCACCGACCTGACCGATGATCGCGACGATCGCGGACACCTGCGCGCCGTTGAGCGTGGCCGTCGCCTCGGGCGGAACCCCTGCTGCTGCTGCGGCCGCTGCTGCCTCGGGAGTCACCGCGTCGCCCGTCGTCGGGGCCACCACGTCTGCGTCGTCTCCGAGCTCCGGTTCGGGAAGGTCGCCCTGCTGGAGCAGGTGTCGTTCCAGTTCCTCGGTCGGGGTGAGCAGTCCGGCCGCTGCGAGCTTGGTCGTGTAGTCGGCCAGGGCGGTGAGATCCTGTGTCTCTACGTCGCCGTGCAGCAGTTCGGGCGCGCGGTCGAGCCGGAACGTGTTGAGGTCGAGCAGCCGCGGGATGGCGAAGCGGTTGAAAATCTCGGTCATCGAGTCCAGCCACCCGCCCAGCGCCGTAGCGAACACGTTGGTCTTGGCTGCGGCCAACGCGAACGATCCCACCTTCTCGTGGCCGAGCATGATGAAGTCGGCCAGGACGGTCTGCGTGATGCGGAGGTCGTAGCGGTTGATGATCTCCGACGTGTTGAACTGCCGCGAGCCACCCGTCGTCATCAGCGAGAACTCGAACATGAGGTTGCCGTTCTCGTCGTAGGCGTTCGGGAAGATCACGCCCTCCTTCGCGTCGCGTCGGACGTTGCGGAGGATCTTCTTGATCTCGGCCAGCAGAGACTTCTGTTCCGCGTTCGCGTTGCGGGAGAGGTACTGCGGCGGGACCTTGGCGATCGGTAGACCGGCCAGATCACGCTCGATGCCGATGCCCTCGATCTCCTCGATGCGCTTCTTGTAGAACCAGGGCCGGTACGCGTTGCGAAGGATGCTGCGTCCCTCGGGGTTCGCCTTCTCCGTCGACGTGCGGAACAACAGGAAGCGATCGAGCGGGATGTCGCGCGGCGAGAAGTCGGGGTGTGCGCGTTGCACGAGGCCACACAGCTCACCCGTCTTAGGTGCGAACACCCAACGGTCGATGGTTTCCTGCGCGCGGATCGGGAGCTTCTTCCAACCGATACGCCCGTCGTCGAACAGCGAGTCGGCCGACGGATCGCCGGGGTCGTTGACCCTCCCGACGCGACGCTTGTAGACCTCTTCGTGGACGCTGAACCCGAAGCCGATGAACGACAGGATGGACGAGATCGTGTCCGTCCACGTATCGCTCATGTCGTTCATGCACTGCTCGACGAACTCTGCGGCCGCCTCACCGTCCGGTCCCTCGCCGGGTAGGATGCGCCAGTTGACCTGACGGATGAGCATCTGGATGGTGAACAGAACGGCCCCGACGATGGGATCGTTGGCCATCATCTCGCGGTAGACTTCCTTGCCCCTCCGGTCGCGGAGGTTGACGAGGAACTCCTCCATGACGCGGCCACCGCTTACGTCGAGTCCGGTCGTACCGATCTCTTCGAGGATGCCTTCGTCTGTCTCGACGAGCTTCTCGAAGAAGATGGTTTGCTGACTGGCCATTACCGGATCTCCCACGGCGATTCGCGGTCTGCGTCACCGAGGCTGATGAGTTGACCGATGTCCGCTTCCCCTCGACCTACCTTCAACTCGGTGATGGCCCATACCAAGGCATCGAGTCGGTCGGGACTAGCATGGCCGGAACCGGGCACCCAATTACACAGCTGGTCCTCCATGTCGTCGAAGGCCCCAACGTGATGCACCCGCCCCTGCTCATACAGCGCGGCAACGGGTTCAGCACGCGCCTGCTTGCCACGACTGGCGTGGACCGCACGATACGGCACGTCGGGATCGACTGTGCGTAGCGTCGTCTCCACCATCTCCCCGCCGTTGTTAGTTTCACCGACGATGCGATCGGCACTCTGATGCCGCATCGACTCGATGGCTTTGGTGGCCCAGGCCAAGGGTGTGTAGCGACCGCTCATGTCCTCGACGACATAGTAGTGATCGCGCGGACCCGAACCGTTCTCCTTGCCGTGCTTCTTTACCCCGACCGACACGATGCCGGTCTCGTTGGCCGAGTCGCCCGAGGTTGCAGCCGGGTCGATCGCGACCACGATCCTCTCCATCTCCGTCGGTGCGTGTCGGATGCGCGAGTCGTCGATGATCTTGCGAGTCCAGAGTGCGCCGTCGGCCTGGTCGAGCAGAAGGGCGTACAGCTCCTGCTGACCAATGCTCGTGCCCTCGTACTGCGACGTGATGTCCCGGAAGAATTTGGCCGGGAGGTTCGCGCGGTTCTCGTAGGTCGAGCCACCCGTGACGACGACACCCACTTCGGCCAGCAGGCGTCGGAAGAACTGGCGTGGCTTCGGGGTGGTCGTCGCGAGTACGCGAGGGTCTGTCCCGAACCGCAGGGCCAACTGGAGGTTCGAGAACGTCTCCGGGTATCGCCATGACGCGATCTCGTCGCACCACGCCGTATCGAACTCTGGGCCACGGAGCTTGTCGGGCTCCTCGGCGGTGTAGGTCAACCCGACGCACGGGAACGGCTTGGTCCAGGTCAACCGTCGACGCGACGGGATGTAGACAGGACGTCCCCACGGCGGCGAGGTGTTTAGGATTCCGCTCTCGCCCTCGACCATGACATCGCGAACGTCGGCGGCTGTGCGACCGATCAGCGCGATGCGCTTGCACTCTCCACTGGCCACGCGCTTGTGAATCCACTCGGCACCGCTGCGGGTCTTGCCGAAGCCACGGCCAGCGTTGATGACCCACGTCGTCCAGTCGCCAGGGGGTTCACACTGCGCTTCACGCGCCCAGTGCTTCTCCCAGTCGTGCAGGTCGGACATGACCGCGTGACGCTCGTGGTCTGTGAGCGAGTCGATCCACTCCAGCCGCGCGGGTTCGGTCAGGTCCGTCAGCGTCTCTAGGTACGTCACTCCACCACGATACCTTGCAGGACGATGGTGAGCGTGTTGCCCGAGTCGAGGGCCGTGATGACGGCGCGGAATCGGTCGGCGACGGAGAGGGCCGCTCCAGGAGGAATAAGACCCCGATAATTCCCCAGGGGGTTGCCCCCCCCGTCGGCGGCCAGTGTGATCGGGTCGAGGATACCTGCGATCGGATCGTTCGGCGCTTCGTCTTCGAGGATGCGCGCGGTCACCGTCGCGGCCGAGATGATCGTCCCTGGCTCGCCCAGGAACACGTCGCGCAAGCCGAGTACCTCGATGACGTTGGTGCTCAGCCTGAGGATCGAGACACACTCGTCCGCGACGCTCTGAGCTTGCAAGGCCATCTATACCTCCGGGTCGTCGTGTCGGATGCGCGCGATGGTGGCCACGATGAACGTCCGAATGCTAATGAACGTCGTCGCGAAGAGAGGTCGTAACGTCTGCACGGCCGACATCACGGGTCGGATGCGCGCCGCAGCCACCAGCAGTTTGCGAACGAAGGGCGGGAAGCTCCCGTTCATCCAGAACGATTTGATCGCTGCGGCCGGCATCAGTCCCTGAACTCCTCGCCGGTCATGCTCGCGAAGGAGTCGCCGGGGATGAGCGTCTTCCAGTCGTCCAACGTCTTCCAGTTGTAGTTGGCGTCTTGCTGGAGGGTCAATAGCGGGGTGACGATGTGAAGCACCCGGCCGCCGATCAGGTTGTTGAGGTCCGCCGAGAAGTCGATGGCCTCCTGATCTGTTAGCGACTCCAGCACCTGCTCGGTCGCCACCACGTCGAACGTGACGTTCTGGCCGACCGAGTCCCGCTGGAACTGCCTGCGCCCGGCGTTGCCGGTCAGGTCATTCGAGAGGATCACGCCGTCGACGAGGCTGTTCGGCAGGCCGGTGCGGGAGTCGACCGTCACCATCTCGAGCAGGATGTAGGTCGAAGTCTCGTCACCCCACACGTTCGCGTAGCCGAGGGAGTTGAGCGCCTCGATCCCCCAGCCGAAGCCGCAGCCGACGACCGCGATCGTGGTGGTGGTCGGCCAGTTGAAGTGGGCCGAGACGTTCGACCAGCGCGTCCCGAACATGCCGTCAGCGACTTCGGTGAACAGCGCGCCCCGTTCGTAGCCGAGCCTGACCGGGTTGAGAGGATCGTTGCCCTCGTGTGGCGTCGACTGATACGCGTCGTCCCAGTCGGCCTTGGTGTTCCAAGTGCGAAGTGGCATCGGGTTACCTAACCGCCGGGATGATTCCGCGCCCGATCATGTCCTGGAGGGCACCGGCCGGGGCCGCCGTGATCTGCTCCTCCCAGTACCAACCCATCTGGCTGTCGGTTCTGCCCAGGATGACGCTCATAACTGCCGCGTGGTACGTTGCTCCATCACGGGTAATCAGTCGCGCAGAGTGGTCTTTCATATCCAGATCAATGGCCGTCTCGCTAACGTCTGTTCCCCAACTCCCGCCCTCAGCCTTTGTATCCTTCCAGGCCCCTCCGGCGGTGGTGGAGTCTCGAAACCACATGATCTTGAACTGTTCACCCTCAGCGATCAGGGCCACGCTCCTTATCCCAACAGACCCGCCGGCTTGATTGTGGGACGACTGACCGACTAGCTCGTTCGAAATAGTCGGGGTATCTCCACTATCAAAGAAGAACGTACGGATGGCAGCCAGCTTTACGTAAGGAATAGATACCCGCGTCGTGCCACCCGTCAGATAACTGTCGCCCTGAGCAAACCCCAAGATGTTGGTGTCGATGGAACTTCCCGCAGACTGCAACGTGTTGTCGCTTTGCAGCGTGCGCTGGTAGGCGTTCGACCCACTTGCTTCCATGTAGAAGATGTGTGCTCTGTCAGAACTTCCGGCGACCAGCGTGGTGGGACGCCACGAAGCCTGAACTTCAATCGGACTGACCGCGATTTGCGACGTCCACGATCCGCCTTCCCGTCTCGAATACTGGTTGCGGTTGAAGTCCGTCCCCATGACCTTTTCGACGCCACCGTGAGCAAGAATCACGTCGCCATCAGAACGAACCATGACCCCGCCGCCGCTGTTGGGGGTCTTGTTGTCGGTGGCAATGGCCTGATCGAGCACGTCCCACGCGTCGGTAGCCATGTTGTATTGGAAGTAGTCCCAATCGTCGTTCGCATCTACTGTGCAGACGTGCAGCAAGTCAGCTTCTTGGGCAGCAAACAGATTGAGAATGACGGCGCCGGCCGCCGTAGCCTGCTGGGTCTCCGCCCAGTTGGTAGTGGTCAGCGCGTCTCCCGTCGCCTTCCAAAGCCCAATATCGCCGCCCGCAGTGTTCAGAAACGTATAGGTGTTGCCCGCCGAAGAAAGGAACGGCCCCACTTGGATTCGTTCGATTGTTCCACCGGAAATTAGGGGCGCGGTGAAACCGGAGCGAATGAGGGATTTGGTGCCCATGCTCTACAGCGCCGAGATGTAGTACGTCACGACGACGGTGATCTGCCCCGTGCCGGGCGTGTCGTTCGTGATGCGTAGCTCCTCGCCGTCGCCGCCCATCGCAACGATCCCTGCGCCGGACCCCTTCACCATGCCCGACGTGCTGGCGAGGGCTGGGTGCGAGAGCACCATGCCCACGACGCTGTTGCCCGTGGTCGGTTCGGCCGGCACGGATGCGGTGCCGAAGCCGATGCGGACCTGGGGCGTGTTCGACCCCGAGGCCAGGATGCCGACGTTGATGTCGGTGATGATGATCTGCGAGCCCGCCGCGATCGAGTCGATGATCGGGTCATCGGTCTGCGCGCCGGTCGTCATCCACTCGCGCGTGATCAGGTTGGGGTGCCCGCCGAGCACGTACTGAATGCCCTGCGGCGTCGCGATGGAGTCAACGCGGTCGTCGTCGGCGCTGACTATCGGGGGATCAGTGTTGAACTCGACGGCCTTGTGTCCGATCTTGACCGGGTTGCCGGAGTCGGCGTCGTCGTGCGGAGTGTCCCCGCCGACCTGCTGCGCTCCGCCTTGAAGATCAGCCATTCCAGATCTCCGCCTTCCGATTCACATCGAAGACCGTTGCGTCGTGCAGCCAGTCCCCCAGCCGGCCTGCACCGACGAACCAGCACAGACCGCAGAGGGGGTGACAGAACACATCATGCACTAGGTAGCCGATCCGGCTCAATGGCCTAGTCCTCGCGATAGAACGTC
>SDBT01000899.1_pt1 | contig 49887 bp, 48 predicted proteins | sample 2277101 | NCBI WGS metagenome assembly SDBT01 (sample SAMN10404973, study PRJNA504765) | marine sediment metagenome | isolation source: marine sediment core GS10_PC15, 103 cmbsf | place: Arctic Ocean: Southern Knipovich Ridge | collected 2010
GGACACGACGGCTTTCCCATCCGGCGTCTATTTTGCCCGGCTTGAAATGGAGGAAAATTCTGAAACCGTCAAGATGGTGCTGCTGAAATGATAGCATTTCAAAGTACGGCTATTGGCTCCGGACCAACCGGTTAGAAATATAGCGTAGGGCCAGCAGATAGCCTTCAACTCCCAGGCCTGATATCGATCCGGTGCACACCGATGCCGTCAACGACGCGCGTCGAAACTCTTCCCGCGCGAATATGTTCGAAAGATGAACCTCGACTCTGGGAATATCGATGGTTTTAAGAGCGTCGTGCAGCGCCACCGAAGTATGACTATAGCCGGCGGGATTTATTATGATGCCATCGGCCTTTCCCCCCGCCTTCTGGACGATATCAACCAGTTCTCCTTCTATATTGCTCTGGAAAAACTCGCATTCGATCCCTATTTTTTCCGCCTCCCGGGATATGCGCTCGTTTATATCATCGAGCGAAGAGCCGCCATAGATCTCGGGCTCCCTTTTCCCCAGTAAATTGAGGTTCGGTCCGTGAATAACGAAAACCTTTTTCATTTTGAAAGCTCCCCGCATACTGTAGCATAGGCATTTAAGAATTGATCCTTTATCACTATTTCTATTCGTGGCTTTTCCAGATTTTCCAGAAGAGTGAATTTTACTTCTCCCAGGTCTTTTTTCTTGTCAAATTGAATCGCATCCCACAATTCATCGCCCCCCATTGCCGGTGTATTTGTCTTATCCAGAAGCGATTTCACGGCATTCTTCAATCTACCCTTGCTCCCGGATCTGAACCTGCAGATTAGATCTGATAGTTCTGCTGCAACGAGAATACCAATAGCTACTGCCTGACCATGGCTGAATTTGCCGTATCCGGCATGGGCCTCAATTGCGTGTCCTGTAGTATGCCCGAAATTGAGGATCATACGGTAACCGCTCTCCCGGAAGTCCTTGTCGACAACAGTTAGTTTCAAGCGAGCAGCTCTTTCTATCAACTCCAGCTTTATAGAATCATCCACCCCCTCAAGATCGCAACTGATAGATTCCAGCTTGCTGAAAAGATCGGAATCCGCAACCGCGGCGATCTTCAGAAGCTCCACCATGCCGTCATTTATCTGCTGACTCGTTAGAGTATCCAGGAAACCGGGATCGATAATGACTTTTTGGGGCAGAGAGAACAGGCCCATAATATTTTTTGCTGATTCTAGATTGACGCCGCATTTCCCTCCCAGGGAAGCGTCAATTTGACCTACAAGTGTAGTTGGAACGTTTATGAAATCAATCCCCCGCATGTACATCGATGCAGCCAGCCCGCCGATATCAGTAATCACACCACCACCCAGGGCTATAAGAACCGAACGCCTGTCCAATCCTGATAACAGCATCTTCTCGCCTATCCGGCCCACAAACTGTAGCGATTTGCTTTTTTCACTGGCGGGAAGGGATAAATATCTTCCGCTTTCCATTTCCTCGCCGAAGATCCTCCCTATCTTATCAGAATACACCGTAAATATATTGTTGTCCGTGAGCAAGAAAGATGATGAATAAGAAGTGAAGTCAATAATATCCTTCAAGCTGCTGAACAGATCCCTGCCGACCATTATATCAGAATTAGTTATTTCTGTTTTCATGCGTTTTCCCGATATATTTTTATCACGGCGTCGCAAACACCGGATACATTCATTCGATCGGTGTTTATTCTATATCCAATCATGTCACAAACAGGCTTCCTATGTGATAATAGTTCTTCCATCTTTCCTTTCAAGTTTCCACCCGAAAGCAGCGGTCGGAAATTGTCATTTCCGATTCTCCGGCAAATTGTATCCACCGATGCCGTTAGAAGTATCATCAGGCCCAATCCTGAAAGCCGCCTGTAATTTTCCCGGTCGATGATAATCCCTCCCCCCGCGGCTATAACGGTCTTGCGTTCCGGCAAATGAAATAGAATCTCCTTTTCGAGATCTCTAAAGTATTCTTCTCCATCTTCACGGAATATCTCTGCAATGGTTTTTTCGCACCTGTTCTCAATGAGACTATCGGTATCCACAAAATCAAAACCGAGAGCAGCGGAGACCGACTTTCCCACCACGCTCTTCCCGGTGCCCATAAAACCGCAGATGATCACGTTCTTCTTATCGTTCATCGTTTTTTGATCTGTTTGAGATAACCTCTGTAATTTCTCAACGCCTCTCCTATGGAGTCGCCACCAAACTTTTCCACAAAGGATGCCGCAACAGTCCAGGCTGACGCTGCCTCAGCCACTACGCTCGCCGCCGGTATAACGGCCGTATCCGATCTGACATAAGGTGCCTTTACCGCGCTGTGATTCTTCATATCAACTGAATCAAGCGGATTGCGCAACGTCGATATCGGTTTTAAGTGAGCCCTTGCAATAATCGTTTCCCCGTTGGACATTCCCCCCTCGATGCCGCCGGCGCGGTTACTCTTACGGAAATATCCTGTCTTTGACGAGTAATATATAGGGTCATGAACGTCGCTTCCCGGGCGCGCTGCATTGGCAAATCCCTCCCCCAACTCGACAGCTTTAACCGAAGGTATCGACATTAACGCCTGTGCCAGACGTCCGTCAAGACGGCGATCCCACTGCACGTAACTCCCGATCCCCGGCGGGACATCGAATACTCTTACTTCTACCACTCCCCCCACTGTATCTCCAGTTTCCATTGCTTTTTTAATTTGCTTTTTCATCGCAGCAGCTGCTTTGCTATCCGCACATCGGAGATCTGATTTTTCAACCGATGCCGTTAAGCGTTTATAATCGTCGGGAACATCATGAGCTAAGATCCCTCCCAACCCAACAGTATGACCAATTAATCTAACGCCAAAACTCTGAAGATAGATTTTCGCGATGCTTCCGGCCGCCACCTTCGCAGCCGTCTCCCTCGCCGATGCTCTTTCTATTATCATTTGAATATCATCGGTATCGTATTTCAACATACCGGTGAGATCGGCGTGACCGGGTCGTGGAACAGTCTTTTTGGAGAGTCTTTTGTCTTTCCAATTATCCCAATCGCGATTGCGTATCACAATCGTAAGCGGACTGCCTATCGTTTTCCCGCGCCACAAGCCCGAGAGGATCTCCGGCTTGTCGGATTCGATTTTCATCCGATCTCCCCGTCCAAAACCCTTTTGCCTGTTTTTAAGGTCGCGGGTTATCAGACGTTGATCGATTTTAATGCCTGCGGGAAGACCCTCGATGATTACAGTCAGGGCGGGTCCGTGAGATTCGCCGGAGCTAAGATAACGCAATTTATCTCCTCTTGATTAATTTAAATATTTCGTCAACAGGTATCTTTACCCCGCAAAATATGGACATCCCGCGCGAGGCCTGAGCCGCAAGCATATATTTCCCGTCGCAACGGATGCGACTTTTTCCATAGGGAGATTCATTCGGTTTGTAAGACATGTCAAATATCCTCAAACTGGAGGGGATATTTTTCAGGAGAACGGTTGTCGCCACGGGAGTGGCATTTATGACCATATCAATATCGAGTTCATTAATGCACTGTGCTAATTTTACAATAGACACGACTTCAGTAATCGGCTTATGCAATATGTCCTGCAGTTTTCTTGCCCGCCTTATGGTTCTGTTCGCCAGAATAACAAACCCGGGTCTGGCATTACGAAAGTATTCGATCGCCGCTCTCGCGGCACCACCCGCACCAATTAAAACCATACGCCTATTGTTAATTGAAAATTTCAAATGGTCCTCTATTGTCGCTTTGATACCATACGAATCAGAGTTATACCCTACAAGTATTCCTTTTCTATTAATAACCAGGTTAGCAGCGCCAACCGATCGCGCCGAAATATCCAGATCATCGAGGTATCTGATTATTCGTTCCTTAAAAGGAACAGTCACGTTGAACCCCGATATTCCCAGCAATTTTATAGACTCGATGAATTTCCGCAGATCCCTATATTGTATATCAAACTGCGCATAAACACAGTTCATGCCCCGTTTTCTAAATATGGTATTGAATATAAACGGCGATAACGAATACGATATATCATGCCCTAGAATACCGAATAATTTTGGCGGTTTCATTTAAATCAGCACTCCCTTCATCGTATCGTAGAAGCCTTTGAATGAAACCTCTGCCACATCGCAGTATTTCTCGCTCATTGTTCCGGACGAGATAATGTTGCCTATCTCAATCATCATTGCCAGCCGATGATCCCCGTAGCAATCTCCATCGTAATATTTCAATCTCGACGGTCCCTCTATTATCAGATCGTCTTCGTTAATTGATGCGTTTCCCCCCATTTCATTTATAATGTTCATTATATTTGTCAGCCTGTCCGATTCTTTAAATCTCAGTTCGGAAAGCCCCCTGAACACGCTTCGTCCATTAGCCCGCGTGGCTGCCAGGGCGAGGATCGACGCTTCGTCTATATATGAGGGCGCCTCGTCTGCCCCGACTTCTATGTTTTTTAAAGATGAGGATTTAATCACTATTTGGCCCACCGTCTCACCGTATTGTCTTTTTTTATTCACGACATTTATCTGCGCTCCCATCGATTCCAGTATCCGCATATAGCCAATGCGTCCTGGATTCAGTAAAAGATCATGCAGAGTCAATTCAGAGTCAGGTAACATTGACGCAGCCATAATAAGAAACGCGGCGGAGGATGGATCGGCAGGAACCCTAATATCGAACGGTTTGAGGTTCTCAGGCGGCCTGAGCGTTATTACACCATAATCTGTTTTTATATCTACACCGAAATACGATAGAATTCTTTCGGTGTGGTCTCTCGTGTCTGCGGGTTGTATCAATTCAGTCGTCCCATCGGCTAAAAGCCCCGCGAGCAACACCGCCGTTTTCACCTGCGCGCTCGGGACATTTAATATTTGAGAAACGCCCTTAAGCTGAACGCCATGAATTCTGACCGGGCATCCGTCATTGCCATCGGAGGTTTCGATATTGGCTCCCATATTATTTAACGGATTTATGACCCTTTTGATAGGGCGGCGTCTTAAGGATTCATCTCCGTCGAGAACGACGGCAACGTTAGATGCCGCCAGTAAACCTGTAAGAAGCCTGAGGGTTGTCCCTGAATTACCACAGTCCAGGATTTTATCGGGAGTTTTGAAATTACGGAAACCCAATCCGGAAACGCGATGTTTTTCATCCTTCGAGCTTATTTTCACTCCCAGATTGCGTAAGCACTCTGCGGTCGATTCAGCGTCGAGACCCCGCGACAGGTTTTCAATTGTACACTCTCCGTCCGAAATCGCCGCCAGCATAAGGGCGCGATGCGATATCGATTTGTCTCCGGGAAGTGTTACGCTACCACTAATCCGTCTTCCCATAACTCTCCAGTGCCAGGATAAGCTTCTTAAGATCGCCACCTGAAAGAAGCTTTTTGATTCTCATGATACTATTTTCAATATTCGAGACCGCTTTCAGCAAATTATCACGATTATGATACAACATCTGCCCCGTCAATACAGGATCGCTTGCTTAAACTCTGGTGGCCCCGGCAAAACTCGGGCCCTCCAATTCGATCGGTATATGTCGTGAACCCGTCCTTACTTTCATCAATGAATATGCGAGAATATGGGGAAGACCGCTCGTTACAGCGAACGCATAGTCATGTTTGCGATAATCGATTGCTAAAGGTCGGCCTCCTATAAGTCTTATAAGTTTTCTCGCTTGTTTTACAGCATTATTATCAGTCGACTTATTTGAAAAGACGAAACAGGATGCTCCATTGAATAACTTTCCATTCCACGCCGATCGTCCCCTTAACTGCGTACCGCAAATGGGATGAATGCCGACATGATTTCTCATTCTCAATCGGGACGACATCCTCTGGATGGAACCCCTCACGCTCCCCAGATCCACAGCCAGCCTTTTTATCGAAAGTGCGTGTTTGTGACATTCCAGTATCTCCAGAATTGTGTTAATAGGTAGCGTCAAGACTACTATCTGTGATTGTTCAATCAAATCAGCTTCGGATACGGCCGCCCTGTCTATGATTCTGTCTTTTTTAGCCCACGTCACAAGCGAGTTTTTTATATCGTAACCTAAGACTGTCCAGGACGGCTCGCCGGATTTCAGAGCCATGGCCAACGAGCCCCCCATTTGACCCAAGCCGAGAATCCCGATAGTATATGCCGGCTGTCTACTCACAGGTTCCTTCCAACAGCGCTCGCAATGCGCGATAGCGATTTCATCATATCGGAAAATATATCGAACGTGAGACTCTGTTCACCGTCGCACAACGCATCTTCAGGCGCAGGATGTATCTCGACAATTATACCGTCCGCCCCGCAGGCCAGCGCAGCCGCCGACATCGGAATAATAAGATCTCTTTTGCCCGTTGAATGAGAAGGATCAAAAATTACAGGAAGATGCGACAGTTTCTTTATGACAGGTATGGCCGCGAGATCGGGAGTGTTCCGCGTGCTTTTCTCAAACGTCCGGATACCCCTCTCGCATAAAATGACATTTCGATTTCCATTGGAAAGGATATACTCCGCCGACATCAACAATTCCTCGATAGTAGACATCATCCCTCTCTTGAGCAGGGCGGGTTTGTCGCACTTCCCCACCTCTTCCAGGAGAGCGAAATTTTGGATGTTTCTGGCTCCGATCTGAAGAATATCGACATATTGCGCTACAAGTCCCACGTCTTCGGGGGAGATAACTTCGGTTACTATCGGTAGTCCCACTTCCTTTTTCACCTGAGCCAGAATTTCCAGCCCTTCCTTCCCCTTCCCCTGAAATGAATAAGGAGACGTGCGAGGTTTAAAAGCTCCTCCACGCATCAATGCAGCGCCATTTGCCTTTGCCGCCCTGGCCGCCGCCAGCATCTGCTCGTACGACTCAACCGCGCAGGGGCCGGCGATAACGGCTATCTTTTTCCCACCTATTTTTACACCATTAACGGCGACCACCGTCTGTTCGGATTTAAATTCTCGCGATGCCAATTTAAACGGCTTGAGGATCGGTATAACATCCTCGACGCCTTCCAGAATCCTCAGTTTTGACTTGTCGATTGCCGGACCGTTGCCCATAACCCCGATGATGGTTTTCTCTGTGCCCTCTGAGATATGCGCCTGGCAACCCTGCGATTGAATCTTCGTTATCACCGCCCCAATCTGTCTGGCGGTGGCCTTTTTCTCCATTACTACGATCATCAATTTTCTACTCCTTGATCAGGACGAAGCTTCTGCGCCCCTCCCAGATATCGATTTATTATCTCCGATTGTTTTTTCTCGGTGTTAAAATGTATCAAAGCTCGGATAACGCTTTTCATGGCCCCCGGGACTTCCATCTCCTGAGCGCATAAAAGAGGAACCGAGGTCAAACCCATGCGACGTGCAGCATAAGCCGGAAATTCAGCATCAATGTCGGGCGTCGCAGTCAAGAATATTGACGCGATTTCCTCGGTGGGGATCGAGTTTTTTTGAAGTATTTCCTCCAGAAGCTCCACGGTGGCATCGAAAATTGCCTGCCGGGTATTTTCCTTCACGACTATTGCCCCTCTTACGCCTCTTGTTCTCAAGAATTCATCTCCTTTTCTACAGATTGAAGAAATAATTTCAATTTTCTTGATGCCTCGCTCAGATTTCCGTTACATCGAATAATCTCAATAAGCGCGCTGCCAATTATAACACCATCGGAAAAACGGGCCGCCTCGGCAGCCATGGAGGAACTTGATATTCCGAAACCGACGAGCACAGGGACAGGCGAAAGTCTTTTTACCCTTTTAATAAACGATAGCGTCCCGGGCGGAAAATGATCTCGCTTGCCTGTAGTACCCTTCACTGAAACCAGATAAAGAAAACCCATGGACTGTTCGGCGATTTTTTTGATCCGTTCGACCGGGGTCGTTGGCGCGACCAGTAATGCCAGATCTATACAAGACTCTCTGCACGCCCTCCCTATATCATCGGACAGATCGGCGGGAAGATCAGGAATTACTAATCCCGAAACGCCCGCCTTCCGGCATTGCCGGAGGAATTTTTTCTCCCCCATCGCCCGAACGGTATTCAAGTAAGTCATAACAATAATCGGCAGACTGACTTTTCCGGCGATCCGTCCTATGGAAGAAAAACCTTTTTCGATGGTAAATCCATTGTCCAGCGCCGTCCTGGACGAATACTGTATTGTCGGTCCATCTGCCAGCGGATCTGAAAACGGAAGCCCGATTTCAATCATATCCATCCCTGAGTCGCATACGGACAAAGCCAAACTTTCAAAGCTGTTCATATCGGGGAAACCGCAGGTCAGGTAAGGCATCAGCACCTTTCGCCCGCTTAGCTTTCCGAGTTTTTTACTTATTGCCGTCTTCATGATCCCTTATGCTATCGAGGTCTTTATCGCCTCTGCCGGAGAGATTCACTACGATTAGTTTTCCTTTTCCCTCTTGCTTTGCGTATCGCTTGACAGCCGCAAGGGCGTACGACGATTCTAGCGCCGGTATTATTCCCTCGTAACGTGAAAGCTCATAGCATGCGTTAACTGCCTGTTTATCGGTAATTGAAATGTAACGGACTCTTCCGATATCTTTTAAGTAACTGTGTTCCGGTCCAACCCCCGGGTAATCAAGGCCGGCAGCCTTCGTTTCCGTAGGAATTATCTGACCATCGGCATCCTGCAACAGATACGATAACGAGCCATGAAGTATACCGGGCTTTCCCCGGGCCAATGTGGCCGCATGAAGCCCGCTTTTCAGGCCGTGTCCGGCGGATTCCACTCCCACCAGACCGACACCATTCTTTTTCAAGAATCCATGAAATATACCCAGAGCGTTCGAGCCGCCTCCTACACACGCGAAAACGTAGTCGGGAAGCCTATCTTCCTTAGCCATAATTTGACGTCGGGTTTCCTCCCCGATAATTTTCTGAAAATGCCTTACCAGTAAAGGATAGGGATGGGGCCCCACGGTTGAGCCGATGATATAATAAGTATTGTCAACGTTAGCCACCCAATCGCGTATGGCCTCATTGCAGGCGTCCTTGAGCGTGCCCGAGCCTGAATTTACCTTGACCACCTCAGCCCCCATCATCTGCATTCTCAAAAGGTTGGGCTTCTGCCGGGCGGCATCTATAATTCCCATATAAACGATGCATTTTAGTCCTAATAGAGAACAGGCCGACGCTGTTGCGACCCCATGCTGACCCGCACCCGTTTCCGCGATTATTCTCGTTTTCCCCAACCTCCTGGCAAGCAAGGCCTGGCCCAGGGTGTTGTTTATCTTGTGCGCACCGGTGTGGTTCAGATCTTCACGTTTAAGATAGATTTTCGCTCCCCAGCGCCGTGAGATATTGGCCGCTTTGTAAAGCGGAGTCGGCCTGCCGGAAAAGTCCTTGAGGAGGCTGTTAAGCTCGGCAATAAAATCGCTATCTTTTTTGTATTTGTCGAAAGCTCGCTCTAATTCGTCAAGCGCCGACATCAGAGTCTCGGGGACGTAACGACCGCCGTAGGGACCGAAGAAACCGAATCGATCGGGGATTTTCATGATTTCACCTTGCGGATAAATTGCTCGAGCTTATCCTTGTCTTTTCTGCCGGGTTGGCTCTCAACGCCCCTTGCCACATCCACGCCGAGAGGATTAAGGGTTTTCAGAACACGGTCGACATTTTCACAGTCAAACCCTCCGGCAAGGAACGTATCGCTCATATCGATATTCTCCGATGCGCATAAATCGAGCAGGCGAGGGGCCTTTTTAAAATCGAGCAACGATCCCGCCCTTTCAATCTTTGAAAAATCCGTGTCCTCATCCATCCAGTATGCCCGTAAAACAGGAAGAGGATAACCGGAGGATCCATTTACTTTATCAGAGAAATAAATCTGTAGCATATCCAGCTTCACCTTTTCGCAAACTTCACTTATGCGAGGATCCTCCGGATCTGAGAATACGCCTACCAGAACGATTTTCCCCGAGAGCCGCAAAGCGATATCAGTAGCTGTAGTGATAGATACTCTCCTCGAACTTTTGGCAAATATCAAACCCAGCATATCCGCCCCCAGCTCACAGGTGAGCAGCGCGTCCTCAAGATTGGCGATACCGCAGATTTTTACCCTGGCAGACATCCCATTATCTCCGTAATCTTCAGTGAGACATCATCAGCTCTCATCAGCTCAGTGCCAACAAGTATGGCGTCCACGCCGCATTGCCGGACAAACATAACGTCCTCAGGCGTATGAATGCCGCTTTCTGACACAACAGTGATATTTTCCGGAATCCTCTGACGCAGACGTTTTGTTACGTCAAGATCGATTTTGAAAGTGCTTAAATCTCTATTGTTTATGCCTATTATTCGCGCACCGCAGGATAGGGCTTTATCTATTTCGGCTTCCGAATGTACCTCGCAGAGACAATCCAGGTTATGGCGATCAGCCTCACCCAGAAGCGTCTTTAATGTTTCCAAATCCAGGATTCCAACTATCAGCAGAACAGCGTCGGCACCGAAGGCGCGAGCTTCCAATATCTGAACAGGATCGATTATGAAATCTTTCCTCAGAATCGGCAGCCTGACTGCCGATTTTATCTTTCTGATATCATCAAGGCATCCGCCGAAATAGTCTTCCTCGGTTAGAACCGAAACCGCCGCGGCTTTGCTTTTCTCATAGAGTACTGCTTGTTCGACCGGATCGACTGAATCATTAATTATCCCGGCCGAGGGCGATCTTCTTTTGAATTCGGCGATCAGGGCCGGTTTATCATTCCCGGTAATCGCATCAATAAAGGAAATAACAGGAGGAGTTTTGGGAAGCATCGACCGAAGTTGTATCTCCCATCTTTCCCTGTTAATGACCTCAAGCCTTTTTTTCTTTGTTGAAACTATCTTTTTCAACATCACACAAGTTTATTTGAGAGTTCTATCAATTTATCCAGCTTCAGGGCCGCCATTCCGGAGTCTATGGTTTCCTCCGCCATCTTCATACCCTCTTTGTAATCCGATGCAGCATCTACCAATACCAATCCCACAGCCGCGTTGAGCACCACCGTATCTCGCCGGAGTGATTTTTCCCCTTCAAATATGCTCCTTATAATGGAAGCGTTATCGTTTGCCGAACCGCCCCTTATACTCGAACTGTCCGCGCCGTCAATAAGCCCAATGTCCAGCCTGTTTTCGTTCACGCCATTGCCGTCGGCCGATATTATCCAGTTCTCCCCGAATGGAACAAGTTCGTCCAGTCCCTCGGAATTATGCAGGAGCCGAATCTTCCCATTATTCAGGCGATATGCAGTCATAGCCAATTTCCGTCCTATGTCCATAGACGGCACACCTATGATCTGATGCGTCGTTTCCGCCGGATTCAACAGAGGGCCTAAAAGATTGAAAACGGTTCTAAAGCCAAGCTCCTTCCTGACAGGGGCGGCGTGTTTCATCGCCGGATGATAAAACGGGGCAAAGATAAAACAGATCCCCAGTTCATCAAGACAGGTTGCCGCGGATTTCGGCTTGAGACCGATCTTGATCCCCAATTCCTCCAGGACATCGGCTGAACCGCAAAGGGATGATACAGAGCGATTACCGTGCTTGGCCGTTGGAATACCGCAGGCTGCCACTACAAATGCCACAGCTGTTGAGATATTGAAGCTGCCTGAGCCGTCCCCGCCGGTGCCGCAACAATCGAATACTATCTTTTGATTATGCGGTACTTTAAGCGATCTTTTACGAAACGCCTTCGCGCATCCAGCGATCTCATCGGATGTTTCTCCTTTGACCGCCAGCGCAGTAAGAAACGCGGCGCTCTGGATAGGGAAAAGATTGCCGTCGGCAATCTCCCCCATGAATTGTTCGGCCTCCTCGGCGCTCAGATCCGATCCGCCGATCAATTTTGATATAATTTCCTTCTTATTCATAAGTCACCATTCAGAAAGTTCGCTATTATCTTTTCCCCGCTTTCGGTGAGGATCGATTCAGGGTGAAACTGCAATCCATAAACCGGATACTGACGATGCTTTATTCCCATGACGTCCCCTTTGGACGTGTAGGCTATCACCTCCAGCGAGTCGGGTAGCGTCTCCTCGAATACGGTCAGCGAATGATATCGCCCGGCCGTAAACGGATTGGGTATTCCATTCAGGATCCCGATGGCCTTATGGAAAACCTGCGACGATTTCCCATGAAGAAGCTCTGGAGCCTCCCCCACTTCGCCGCCTAACGCCCGGGCTATTGCCTGATGGCCCAGACAAATACCCAGTATGGGAATCTTATCGAAAAAGGCCTTAACGATTCGACACGAGATACCGGCATCATCGGGATGACCCGGACCCGGCGAAATAATTATTTTGCGAGGTTTGAGTTTTCTTACACCGTCGAGATCAATTTCATCATTGCGGAAGACCCTTAGATCCGGATCGATTGGTCCGACATATTGAACGATATTGTAAATAAACGAATCGTAGTTATCCACAAAGACGATCATATCAATCCTCCTTCCGCGTTTGCCACGGCCGTTTTAAGAGCCTGGAGTTTATTCAAAGTTTCCTGATATTCGTATTCAGGTTTGGAATCCGCAACTATGCCGGCGCCCGCCTGCAGGGTAATCTCGTTTCCCTCTTTTATGATGGTCCTGATCGTGATACACATATCCATATCGCCCGATAATGAAAAATACCCCACGCTTCCGGCGTATGGTCCGCGGCGCTGTCCCTCGAGCTGACGTATCAACTCCATGGCACGAATCTTCGGAGCACCGGTAACCGTGCCGGCGGGAAAAGCGGAACTGAACAGATCAAACTGGTCTTTCCCCTTCTTCAGCCGGCCGGTAACGGTCGAGGTCAAATGCATGACATGCGAAAAACGCTCGACTTCCATTAGCCTGTCAACGACCACAGATCCGTATTCGCAAGCTCTGCCGAGATCATTACGCCCCAGATCGACAAGCATGATATGTTCGGCTTTCTCCTTATCATCGGATAGAAGCTCATTCTCCAGCTTTCTATCCTCCGCTTCATCCTGGCCACGAGGCCGTGTACCTGCTATGGGACGAAGGGTGGCGACATCCCCGCTTAATTTTACCATGGTTTCTGGTGACGACCCTATCAGCGCCAGGTCGTCCATATCCAGGTAGTACATATACGGAGAGGGATTTAACATCCTGAGGGCGCGGTAAATCTGAAAACTGTCTATGTTGATTCTGGCTTTAAGAGCCTGGGAAAGAACTCCCTGAAAAATATTTCCCTTTAGTATATTTTTTCTGGCTTCCTCGACAATCTTCTCAAAACGTGCCCGGCTGAAATTCGACTTGAAATCACCTTTTGCATCTTTCGCCCCCGTTTGAGGAATTTTTATATCCGATCTAAGAGCTGACAGAATCTCATCGATAGTTCTTTCTCCTTCTATCTTTGCCGAATCGCTTCCCTTCGGGACCAGCACTATGACCTGCATCCGCCTGGTGAAGTGATCGAATACAAGAAGAGTATCCACCATATAAAAGCTGGCCAGGTGGGCGTCGTTACAATCGTCAAGTAAGCCGAGATGCGGCTCGAAAAAGCCTACCATTTCATAATTGATATGACCCACAAGTCCCCCTAATAGCGTCAGGCCGGAGGGATTGGATTCGAGGCTTATAGACTTGGTTATATGTCGTAAGGCCGAAAACGGATCTCCATTAGTGGAATGCGGGAAATCAATTGTTCTCTCCAGAGAAACAATAACAGATTTTTCACGGAAAATGTTGACTTTGAATTTCGGCCTTATGCCGATAAATGTATATCGTCCGGTCAGTTCCACGCCGTCGGCACTCTCCAGCAAGAACTTCGCACCCACCTCCCTCAGCTTCAAAAACGCTGAAACCGGTGTTTCAAGATCCGCCGGAAGATTTACAATCAACGGCTCCAATCTGGCTTCGCTGCTTTTACCTTTCAAAATGTCTGATAAATCCATAAAATCCCCATAAAAAAACCTGCTGCCCTCGCCGGACAGCAGGCTCTTTAATAATTTTTTGATTCTCAGCTAATAAGCAGAGGCCGCCATCCGGTCGCAACTATATGCATACCACCAATAATAGCGGGAAAAACCAACGTTATTTCTCAACTCTGCCATCACAAACACAATCTAACCTTATAAAGTTTTTTGTCAATAGTTATTTTTATCATCAGGCGAACAATTTTTTTCATGATAATATTTTCGCCATTAAGTTATTGCGCCGCAATATAGTAAGCATCAGCGTGAGCGTTGCCAGTCGAAGTCGGTCATAAAATCTCCTAATTTTCGCCAGAGCGATTCCAGATCGCAGCGCATCAAAATGAGATCGTGCTTTTCACCGTCAATATCCTTTACATAGTCATGGAGGACGGCATCCTGATGGAATCCAAGCCTTTTAAAAATGCTCAGGGCTCCGACCTGTGGCGCCATGATCCTTACGAGGATCTCCTCAACCTTTTTGCTGGCCGCCAGTGCGAAAAGCTCACGGGCCATTAAAAGGCCAAGCCCCTTGCGCTGATATGGATGTGCTACAATTAGCCTCAATTCCGCTATGTGCTTTTTCCATTCCTGATGTTCCCGTTCCAGAGATCCGTCAGCCACGATCTCCCCGTCGACTATGGCCACCAGCCGGCTGACCTCTTCCGATTCCAAGGCATTGATTCTCCGTTCAACAACATCATGTTTTGTGACATCGACGCGAAGGTAGGCTCTATCCTCCTTGGGAAGTGCCCGGAAAAAGGCAAGAGATTTGTCTAAGTCATCTTTTTTCAACTCTCTGATGAGAACCTCACTGCCATCTTTCAACTTTGCTTTCTTTTCCATCTCAACGCCCTATTCCTTAAAGAAGATTTATAAAATTCTCAACCACTGCCTTGCATTCCCCGATCTCGCGGACGCCGGGAACGAATCCTCCCTCATTCATCAATTGAGAGAAAATATTAACCTATAATAATCATAATTCAATAACGCATCAATAGAAAAAACCGCCCGGGAAAGAAGATTTCGCATTTCAAAATGAATGGGAGACTCGCAATATGGCGAGCCGTCCTATCTCCGGGGCGCCCACAAATTCGGAATGTGCGTTGTCAAGAAGATTCTGCATCGTCAGCGTCAGGTGCGAACTGTTAAGCAGATTCCATCGCAAACTCAGGTCAACCACCACGTGGTGGCCTGGTTGTCGCTTACAGTAAACGTGCCGTTCTCGGTCCATATAACCATGTCATCGCTATCGAGTTCCTCGTTAACAAAAGTCCCGTCGGCGCTGACAGTGAATCTGGCAGAAACCGTTCCCTCCTGCCATCCAAGGAATAACCCGAGATTCGGCACCGGCCATCCGTTAATTTCCGCTGATTGGTATGTCCAGGTAGCGACAAGCCCGGCCGGAATGCTGGTGTCCGGGCCGGTGGAATCGTTGTCCTTTCCACAATCCGCTACGACGGCAACCAAAAATATCATGGCTAAGATTGCGATAATTCGGATCGACTTCATATTATGCCTCTATTTTCGGGGATTAATCACCTGAATCTCCTGTATACGTTTGCTTAAATATAGGGATGCATTCGTCTGATTTACAAACGTTTTCTATTTCGAATGTCCTGGCAGCTTCATTAAATACTCTTTACTATAGCAGAAAGGGTTTTATATTACCCGCAACATGTTTTGACATCAAACAACATTTAGGTAAAGGAAGCATGGTTATGAATCAAAGAAAATTATTCGGCATTGGAGTTAATTTGATCATTCTGCTGATGATGGTGATAGCATCGCCTATCGGCCTTATGGCTGAAACCAGGCAGATTCCACAGCGTTCGGATATTGATGATAAATACAAGTGGAATCTGGAACTAATATACCCGAATCTCGAAGCCTGGGAAAACGATTTTAATTTTGTCGAGGGAAATTACGCGCGCCTGGAAAGCTATAAAGGCCGTCTGGGCGAGTCGGGTGATGTTTTGTATGAATGTCTCAAGCTGGATGAAGAGTTAAGTATAATTGCAGACAATCTTTCAACGTACGCGGGGCGGAAATTGAGTGAGGATACTCGTGTTAACTTTCAACAGGAACTATCCGGTCGAATAAGAGCGCTCAGGTCCAGGATTCGCCACGCCTCATCATTTATAGAATCGGAGCTACTGAGTATCGATGCCAATAAGCTGAATGTTTTTCTGGCAGAAAAGAAAGAATTGGATATATATAGCTTCTACATTGAAGATCTGATTCGCCGCCAGGAGCATATTCTGTCGCCATCGGAGGAGGCGATCCTGGCACTGTCGGGGTCGATCGCTTATTCTCCCGGACGAATATATTCTATGCTGACTAACGCCGACATGTCATTCGGGACGGTATACGACGAAGACAGCAGCCTCGTCGAGCTAACCAAGGAAGGATACAATAAATTACGGAAATCGACTGATCGCCGGGTGCGACGCGACGCACATATGACTTTCTATGGTACATACGAAAAGTATGCCAATACCATTGCTGCTTCGCTGGGCGGGGCACTTAACAAGGATCATTTCTATATGAAAGCCCGTGGATATGAAAGCTGTCTTGAAATGGCCCTGGCATATAATAATATTCCTCTATCGGTCTATCATAATCTAATCGAAACGGTCAATGCTAACCTGGAGCCGCTTCATAAATGGGCCTCGCTTAAGAAGAAAGTGCTCGGATACGACACGCTCTATCCATGGGATCTTTATGTATCTCTGATACCGGATCAGACCATGGAATACAGCTACGAGCAGGCGATGGAAATAGTCGTCGAAGGTCTGGAGCCGATGGGCGAGCCATATATCAGCGATTTCAAAAGCGGGCTCAATTCCGGCTGGATTGATGTTTTCGAAACCGAGGGGAAAAGATCGGGCGCATCCTCCGGCGGAAGTTATACTTCTCCGCCATACATTCTGCTCAATTACAACGGTACGATAGAACGAGTCTTTACGCTTGCTCATGAGATGGGTCACTCCATGCAGTCATTTTATGTCAATCAAACCGAGCCGTACATTTATTCGGATTATTCGATCTTTGTTGCTGAAGTGGCCTCAACCGGCGCCGAGGCAGTCCTGTTGAAGCGGCTTCTGCAAAACGCCAAAGACAAGAAGGAAAGAATGTTTCTGTTAAATCTCTTTATTCAGGAGATTCGAACGACATTTTTCCGACAGATAATGTTTGCCGAATTTGAACTGGCGATTCATACGCATATGGAAAACGGAGGCGCTTTCTCGGCTGATTATTTCCGGAAAACGTTTTCGGATATATACGGGAAGTACTGGGGCGAGGCCCTGACAGTCGATGAATTAAGCGGCATGCTGGGAATGGTAATACCGCATTTCTACTGGCAGTACTACGTTTATCAATACGCCACCTGCTTCGCCGCGGCACAGCTGATGTCGCAGAAGATCGTTGACGGCGATGAAGGATATCTTGACACTTACATGAAATTCCTTTCCACCGGCTCCTCGAAATATCCGGTCGACATCTTAAAGGACGCCGGTGTTGATATGACGAGGCCTGAGCCGATTTTGCATACTATAAAGCTATTCGGTAATCTGGTAGATGAACTGGAAGAGCTACTGGATGAAAATTAGGCTTACAGCCAGGCATAAATATTAATATGAATTAATCGGCAATTGATTTAATGGGAGCTCGAATCACAGGAACAGATTCTCAATCCCGACTTATTAACTGGCAATTTGAGGACAACAGCCTGTTGCCACTTCTCGGATACACTTAGTTATTTTTTTTATTATCTCCCGGCCAGGCGCCGAGGATCCGCCGCAGAACCACCAGCTGCCCCAGATGATAAGAATTATGGTCTGCAAGGAGCAGTGCCTCTCGCAGAATAGTCTGCCCCTCCCCGTGCGATATGGGACGAAAGAGGTCCGTGGAGGGATCTGATACCAGATCCTGCATCGCTTTCAAGTCCGAACGAAAACCATCAACGCTTCTATCCCAGGCCTTCGAATCATGAGGGTCGCTGGTTACAGGCCAGTAGCCGGCGGGGAATTCCGGCGAGACATGGTCCCGATTCCTGCTAAACTCCAGAATATCCCATTGACATATCCGTAAATGCTCCAGAAGCTGCCAGGCGGTATACGGCATACCTTCCGGGCTGATTCCTCTGAATTCTTCCGGGAAATCGGCGATTATCTCAAAGCTCTCATGCGCGTCATTCCAATTTAAGAGCCGCACCAGATGTTTTCGCAACGCCTTCTCGTTAATCACAACTTAGACGCCGGGCTGAAATCATAACTAACCTGATCGCTGCGCCGGGGCTTGGGATCAGCGATGATATCCGCATACTGCCTATCCCCTTTCAATCCAGTTCCTATCAGATATCGCTTGCCGGAGCGGTTTTACGGCTGCGAATAACTGCAATCGTGCCAACTACCAACAACAAAAGAGCCAGAATTATCATTCCCCATTCGGAGAGAGTGGGTATATCATCCGGATCACATGCATCACCCAGCCCATCGCCGTCGGAATCTTCCTGTTCGGGGTTATAGACATCAGGACAGTTGTCACAGAGATCTCCAACGCCATCGACATCGACATCTTCCTGACCGGGATTATAATCCTCCGGACAATTATCACAAAGATCTCCTAAGCCATCGTCGTCGAAATCTTCTTGCCCGGGATTGTAATCATCAGGGCAATTATCGCAGGCACCGTCGACCGCATCGCCATCGGCATCACCGAGGCACGTAGTACCGTTGCCTTTAAAGATCCCTCCACCTGCCTGACATTCTTCCTCAGTTAATTCAACACAGGAGCCGTCAGCGGGATCGCAGCATGCGCCAACGACGTTCAGATCGCATGTGTATCCATCAATTGTGATATCGTCAATATTCCAGCCGCAGTATCGCCACCCGCCATCTGTCGTGCCCATAACAAATCGAACCTGAAAATTGGATTGACCATCGGCCCACTGCGAAACATCATAGACCTCTTCCTGCCACGAATTATCTGTAATTTCAGAGCCATTCGCAAATATAGTTATCCAGTTGTTGCCATTGTTGGAAACCCGAATATAGGCATGGTCGTATGATGGTTGTTCGACTCCGAGCCAACGATAGAATGTCAAAGTCACACCGCTATAATCCGAGCAGTTTATGACAGGAGATGTAACGGCGCGTTCGGGCATATAGTCCTGGTAATCTCCATTGAGGTTATATCCCAGGACTTTATTATCGGAGCCTGGAGTATGGTCGCTGGATGGATCTGGGCCGCCATATTCGCCACCGCCGCCGGTAGGTTGGCCTCTCCTCCACTGCGAAGTGGTTCCGTAGCCGGTCCAGCCCAAGTCAGTAGAAAAATCATCGACAAACAACGTATTGTAAGCCGCCACTAAAAACGAGTGAGTCTCCGGCTCCAGAGGATGACGCCGGCTGTTGCCTTGATCATCCGTGGCATAGATGTAATAATCCACTGTGGTGCAAATGGGTTGACCGGGTATAAATCCCCGATAGTTATCACCGCCGATATTTGTCATAGTGACGGGATTAAATCCGCCTCCATTGGACCAGTGGATTACAGCAGAGTTTATTGTTCCATCGAATGATGCTATAACGGCATCGACCTGGTATGGATCAGTCGACGATGTATTCTCAAGTGGTGTATGAGCTATGCTCACTCCACCCAATGCAAGCATAACGGCCTCGTAGGCATCAACTATACCCATGCCGTAGGCGTTATCCTCGCCCCCAGATCCAAGATCCGTAGCGGTCTCCATCAATATCTCGCCAATCTGATCAGTAGTAAGATTGGGGTTGGCTTCTCTCATCAGGGCCACGACACCGGCCACGTGCGGGCAGGCCATGGAAGTCCCGCTCCAGCCGCCGGCATACCCGCCGCCCGGGACGGAGCTTCGAACACTTACGCCGGGAGCCGAGACCTCAGGTTTAATAGTATCGCTTCCGCCGGGCGTGCATTCCGTAGGCCCGCGAGAGGAGAAACCTGCTATCGGAAAGTTGGGGTCGTTCCCGTCGAGTGCTCCGACGGCAAAGCTTTGAATATCCGTCGACGCCCGGGTCGCTGGATTTCTCAAAGTACGCGGTCCCGATCCCTCGTTGCCTGCTGCAAAGACCACGAAAACCCCGGCGGCCTCGCAGCCGTCTAGAACACTCCAGAATATCGGATCACAGTGTTCATAGCCATGCCCGGTTGTTACGCCCCAGGAGTTGGAACATACGTCAGGGACATCCCAGACAGTGCCGGGATCACCGTCAGGATCTGCTATCCATTGAAACGATAGAATTGCGTCCGCAACCGTCTGAGGGATAGAGACTCTGTCTATGACCCCGGCAGAGATCCAATCCGCGCCGAACGCGACACCGATGGTATCACCGGTACTTTCACCCAGACCGCAGATAGTACCCATGGTGTGGGTTCCGTGTGAACCGGCATCGAACGGAAACTGAGTATTGGTTACAGGATCAAACCATGCCCATCCGGGATTACCGGCATACCGGGAATCATAGCCTCTCCAGCGCGCGTTCAGCGCCGGGTGGTTACCATAGACTCCGGTATCGAGATGGCTGACGAGCCGTCCGGCACCCGTAATACCCATGGCCCAAACTTCGTCGGCACGGATCGCCCGAAGGCCGTTTTCGACGCCGGCTATCACGGGCGGGCCATCATCACCTTTGCTTACCGGCTCGATATTTACAATTTCATAGTCGGGATTGATCTGCAATACATCATTGCGCTGAACCAAGATATCAAGGGCTTCACGGGTAGCGGTTACCAGAACTACGTTTCCGATCCAGACGCCCTGATAATCTCTGACCAGTCCCTGGTTGGCCAGGTCTGCCAGCCGGGATAAAATACCCGCCTGTGAAACGGTCGCTTTATCCTGTAGTGCCAGGACTACAGTTTCATGCCACTCGCGGCGATCGGCGCGCCTGGCGGAAAGCTCCTGCTTCAAGGCGTCCAGGTCCACCTGATCGGCCATAGTTATTACTGCACCGATCATTTCTTCAGCTTGATGGGCTTCCAGATACGGATCGAAATCCGAACTATACTGGCCGCCGGATGCCGTTGCGCCCGGATAACCCACCAAAAGACCGAGCAACAGAATTGCAGGTAGACTCTTCATACTACGGCCCTTCCGACGAGTATTTCGCAACGAAGGGAAGATTGCAGTTGGCCATATACACTTTTTGAGTTCCACACGACACCTCTTCTTGTATGACGTTGTATTCAAAATCTTAATTATCACAACCGGTAAAATCTCCAGAAAGAAGATTAGAGAAGACTCCTAAGAAGCCCACAGTAAATATATATAGGAATGATGTAAAGTCAAGATTTTAAAGAAACTGCGCCTTATGAATCCGAATCATCGTCCCGTCAATATAGACCTTAGTTTATTACTATCGGCATTGGCCTGAATCAGCCCCGAACCCCGGCTCCGGATCCTGACCGTTGAAATCCTGGCGGCGCAATGGCCGCCCCTTCAGAATATCTCAAGAATATCAGCAATGACCTGAAATCATCGCATTCAAAATCGAAATTTATTTTCTTATCAGTGATCAAATATGTGAGTACCTAAGATCTTATAAAGAACTCGGTGAAATCGTGATAATGTTGATGGGCATAAAATTATTCTATTCGAAGCAATGGCCTTGTCAGGCATGTTGCTCCGCCGGCACCTTTTCTACAAATTTCATCACCTCTGAATTCGCGAACCTCGACACCTTCATCCTCAAGCATCCGTTTTGTGCGAGGATTTCCGGAAATCATTATGCATTTCCGGGGGGCAAGGGCCAGGACGTTACAGGCCATGGTCGTAAATTCGGAATCCGGCACTTCGATAAGCTTCATTCCCCGGTCGATAAGCCATTTTCTGAAAGGCACCGGGAGCAATCTCGAATAAACCACGGCCAGGTCATAATCAACAGGACTGATGAGACTCATGAGGTGGAGAACGTTGTCCGGCCCCGACCAGTGAGGCAGCGGCACCACCATGAATTCATCGATTATATCATCCGTGAGTTCCTTCAGCTGTCGGATTCCGTCTTCGTTGGTTCGATACCCCAGCCCGACCGCCAGAGTCCGTCCACCCAGCCAGAGAAGATCGCCGCCTTCCAGTCTTCCCTCACCGGTTATGGCGCCAACGATCTCTATATCCAGGTCGGCCAGATATTCCGCCACAGCCGCGGATTCCCCCCGGCGGTCCTGCTTGCCCATGCTGCAGAGGATGGCTCCTTTTTCCGTAATAATCACCGGATCGTGCACATAAATTGAATCGAGACCGGTCTTGCCGCTCTGGGGAAGAAAATGGATTTCCGAGACATCCCGTTTCAAAAGATCTACGAAGTTTTCGTATTCTTCCAATGCCGGATCGAAATCCGGGCAGCCAGAATAATTGAGCTTCTGCCATTGATTGCTGATATTCTCCTGATTTAAGAAGGCATCTCGGGGATGCTTCAATAAGAGCCTCTCGATTTTCCCTACTTCGGATTGACAGTTAGATTTCATCTCTTTTTAATCGTCGGATAACGGATCGCTGACCACGGCATTCAAGATCAATCCACGCCCACAAAAACTATCCGCTAACCTCCCCGCTTCATAAATTCCAGAAATCTCGAGCGCAGGCCATCGCTCATCAACGATTTCTTCACCGGCGGGAGTTTCAGAAACGCTCCCGCAAAGCCGCGCATAAATGTATGGGTAACGCTTTGCGGGTTGTTAAACAGCAGGTTCTGGAGTGTCCCTCTTTCAAGGCTCTGCAATATCGCCTTTTCAAAAGTATCTTCCGGATGGAGCACCCGCTGTTTGCGTTTGACCAGCTTGACCGACTCCGTAGTGCATTTGAGCCCGCATACTCCACAGCCTATGCAGAATTTTGAATCGATTTCAGGTTTGCCATCGGGCTGCATGGTTATAGCGTTCACCGGGCAGACGTCGGCGCAGGTGCCGCATTGGGCGCAGGTATCGTGATCGTTCTCGGCGATAAAGCTCGATGTTACCACCGCATTGGGATATCCGAATTTCGATATCCCCGCTAATGCATTACAGCAGCACCCACAGCAATGGCAGATAAATGAGACGTTCTTTTTGACATTATCGGCGCAGAATACAAGCCCCATCTCCCTGGAGCGAGCCAGGTTTTCCATCATTTCTGTCTTCGATATCTCCCGGGCGAAGTTGTGTCTGATCATATAATTTGTCGCTTCGTCGAATGTCGAACAAACCTCAAGAGGGGCGTCGCATTCTTTCTTGCCCAGATGCTGTTTTTCATGACGGCAGGAGCAGATACCTATGGCGAATTTCTTTGAATTCTCTATTATAGCAGAGGCCTTCTCGTAATCCAGCACTTCAAGATGCTGGTCGGCATCGATAGCTCCCTCGTGCGGCAGTGTCCTCAACGGCATAACCTTCTGACCATTCTTAAAATTCGCCTTATAGAATCTGTTTTCATCATTCAGATAATTATAGAACAGCTTCGCCCACTCTTTGGTTTTGAGTCCCTCGCCGGTCCTCATCATGGTGAATTCGAAAATTCCGATGATCAGCGGGGATATAATATAGCGATAATCTTTCCCGGTCCAGACATCTATTACGAGCCCCTTTGCACAAAGGCCGTCGAGTATCCTTTTCAATTTCGATCTCTCGTAACCGGTCACCCTTTCGATTTGCTCGATGGCTGACAGGCCGTAAGGCATCCTGATTATTAATTCGGCCTCCTCGGTCGTATATAGCTCTTTTAAGATATCGTAAAACGACTCGGTCCAGGGAACCCTCATTGTCAGGTTATCGATCTTTTTGCCAAGTTTCCGATAAATATCCTTTCCAACCAGATGTCCCATCATTATCCCCTTTTTGCTTATGGGTTTCGATTGAGGATAATCTAATACTTTTTAATAGTAGCTGTCAATATGCAGGACGATTTGAGGATCGATATAATAATGTCAGGACGGCAGGAGAGTAAACTGCAATAATCGTCTGATTTATTTCTCCTGGTCGACATCGCTCAAACGGCGCCAGGTTTTACAGATCCGGAGGAGTGTCATCGCTATTTTCATCCTGACGCATGGAGTAAGACGCCTGTTCCCTGTCAAAAAGCGTAATCATCCGGCCGATCAATTGATAATATGTATCGCCCTTTTATGCACATTCAGCCCGGCCTCCATCAACGCCTCTGAGAGAGTCGGATGGATGGCCATGATATGTCCCAGATCCTCGGATGTTCCCTCGAATTCCATAATGGCCGTTCCGGCAAAAATGATATCACCCGAATGCGGGCCGAATATATGGATTCCCAAAATCTCGTCGGTCTCGGCATCGGAGATGACCTTGGCGAAACCGTCAGTAGCCAGCGTGGCTATCCCCTTGCCGACCGCTCTATACGGAAAATTACCGATCTTGACCTTGAGACCTTTTCCCTTCGCTTCCTTCTCAGTCAGTCCAACACCGGCGATTTCGGGATCGGTGAAAACCGCATACGGAACCGCTTTCCAATCCGCTTCCGCAGACGATCCGGCTATGGCTTCGGCCGCCACGATACCCTCGTGCGAGGCTTTATGCGCCAGAAGCAAGCCGCCTGTTACATCGCCGATGGCAAGGATATTTGATACATTGGACCGCATCCGCTGATCGACCGATATGAAGCCTTTATCATCGGTCTTGACGCCGACCTTTTCAAGGTTCAGGCCCTTAGAGTTGGGTTTCATGCCGACCGCCATCAAAATCTTATCGAACGACATGGACTTATCGCCGTCGGGTGTCTTGACCTGCAAATCGATACCGCCATCTCTCCTGCTCGATGATGTTACCTGCGACGATGTAAATATTTCCATGCCCTGTTTCCTGTAGGCCCTCTCCGCGGCGGATGAGATATCCTGATCGAGCATCGGCAGGACCGAATCCATCAGCTCGATTATCGTTACTTTCGAGCCGAGCGTGTTATATACCGTGGCCATCTCAACGCCGATCGGACCGGCCCCGATGACGCCGAGTCTTTTCGGGATCTCCGGCAGATCAATCGCCTCGCGAGCGCCGATAATGGTTTTGCCGTCGATCTTAAGTCCCGGCAGACTCCAGGTCGATGATCCGGTCGCGATGATGAAATTATCGGAATCTATATATGTCTTGTGAACACCCTTGATAATCTCAATTCTGTTCGCTGACGTGAACGCTGCCTGCCCGTTATAAATCTTAACGTCGGCTTTCTCCAGAAGAAGCTTTACTCCGCCGGTCAGACGTTTGATAGTGGCGTCTTTGTGCTGGCGAAGCTTGTCAATATCGATTTCGACGTTGTCGACCTTGATACCGATCCGTCCGGCTGCTTCGATTGTTCTTTTCAGTTCTGTTACATACAGAAGCGCCTTCGACGGTATACATCCCCAGTTGAGACAAACCCCGCCGACATATTCTTTTTCAACAATTGCGGTTTTTAAACCCAGTTGGGCGGCGCGGATCGCCGCTACGTATCCACCCGGCCCCGCGCCTATCACCACCACCTGATATTTATCAGCCATCACATCACTCCGATTAGCCAGCTATCAACATCCTCCAGATACTCTATCATCTTACGCAAAAACTGCACTGCATAGGCGCCATCTACTACGCGATGATCGAACGACAGGCCAAAATTCAGTATCGGCTTAATGACTATCTCCCCGTCGCGGACTACAGGTTTTTCGGTGATCTTATGAACGCCGAGTATGGCCACCTGCGGATGTGCAATAATAGGTGTCGACCCTGTCGCCCCATACATACCGGCGTTGGTAATTGTAATCGTGCCGCCTGTGATCTCCTCCAGAGTCAGCGTATCGTCGTTGGCTTTCTCGCCAAGCCTTCTCATCTCCCTGGCGATCTGGAGAATTGTTTTTTGCTCGCAATGTTTGACTACGGGAACGATAAGAGAATTCTCCCTACCCACCGCGATACCGATATTAAAATATTTTTTTACATGCAGGTTATCGCCCTCGAAAGTAGCATTGACCCAGGGGAATTCCTTAGCGGCGAAAATGATCGCCTTGGCAATAAACGGGAGATAAGTTATCCTGACACCATGCTCCTGCTCGATCTTATCGACGTACTCCTTGCGCCATAAGACCAGTTTGGACATATCGCATTCATCGAACGTGGTTACATGGGGAATAGAGAATGCCGCTTTGACCATGTGCTCGGCTATCACCTTGCGCACTCCGGTAACCGGTATAACTTCTTCCGGCTCGGCGTCAGGCCACATGAAATCCGGCTTTTTCTTATCCACGGTGTGACGGCTGTCAATGTATTTGATAACGTCTTCTTTGGTGATGCGGTTGTTCTTGCCGGTTCCGCGGACCATTCGCAGATCGATGAAATGCTCCCTTGCCAAACGGCGAACCAGCGGTGAAGATTTCACCGCCTTGATGCCCGCCTCCATAGATTCCTTATCCGCATGAATACCCATCTTCTCGTGGTGCGCCGTGATGGCTACAAATTCTTCCGCCGCCTCGGATGTTTCCTGTTCGGCGGGGATATGCTCTTCGCCATCTTCAGCAGCGGTCTGGAATGCTTTGGTTTCGATACCCTCACCTTCTATTTGGAGAACCGCAATCTCGGCCCCGATCTCCACCACCGTGTCCACTGTTACAAGATGCTTTTTCATAATGCCTTCATGCGGCGACGGTATCTCTATATTGATCTTGTCGGTCATAATCTCCACCAGCGCCTCATCGATCTTAACGGAATCGCCCTCATTCTTAAGCCACTTGACTATTGTACCCTCGACTACCGACTCCCCTAAGGGGGGCACCACAATTTTAAAATCCATCATCCCTCCCTTAATAATCCATTATTTTCTTGGCAGCCCGGGCGATCTTCTCGGCGTTGGGCAGAAAGTAGTGTTCCATTGGCGGAGCAAACGGCAGCATGGGAACATCAAGGCCGCAGACACGTGTGACGGGAGCATCGAGATAATCGAAAACCTCCTCGGTTATGGAGGCCGAAATCTCAGCCATCACGCCGCCGGTCTTCGAGTTTTCCTGAACCAGAAGGGCCCGGGATGTTTCCTTGACTGATTCTAAGATCGTCTCCCTGTCCCACGGGCGAAGGGTGCGCATGTCTATCACCTCGGCCGAAATCCCCTCCTTAGCAAGAGCTTCGGCGGCCTGCATAGACCGATGATACATTAGCCCGTAGCATACGATGGTGATATCGGTCCCTTGCTTTCGGATAGCCGCCTTCCCGATCGGCACCGTAAAATCCTCCTCCGGAAGGTCCTCTTTGATCCACCGGTATAGCCTTTTATGTTCGAAATAAATAACCGGGTCTTCACCTCTAATGGCCGATTTCAACAGGCCCTTGGCATCATAAGGAGTGGCCGGGAACAAAACCACCAGTCCCGGCTGAGAGAAAAACCATTGCTCGTTAATCTGCGAATGATAGAGCCCGCCACCGACGTCGCCGCCGCAACAGACCCTGACCGTCATGGGACAGGTCCACTGGCCCCCCGTGCGATAACGCACTTTCGCCGCCTGCTGGATCAACTGATCCATAGCTGGAGTCACAAAGTCGGCAAACTGAATCTCGGGCACGGGGCGCATACCGACCAGGGCGGCGCCGACCGAACCGCCTGCAATGAAAACCTCAGAAATGGGGGAATCGATTACCCTCTCTGCGCCGAATCGGTCCAGAAGCCCCCTGGTGGCTTTGAACACGCCACCATAAATGCCGATATCCTCGCCGATAAGGAATACCCTCTCGTCCCGCTCCATCTCCTCGCCCAGCGCCTCGGTGATGGCTTCGATAAATGTAGTCTTCTTCACTCCTTCTCCGGTTCTCTCATCTCCAGCCTTTTCTTTCGAATCTCCCTGGCTCTCTGGCATTCCGCCTTTTCTTCATCGGTTTCAATCGCAAGGGGCGGAACAGCCCTGGGCCTCCCATTCTTATCGATACAGACGAAAGTCAGGTATGCTTCCGATGTTTTCTTTATGGAGCCGGTATCCATATTTTCCGAATGAACCAGGACTTTGACTATTAACGACGTTTTGCCGACACGCACCACCCGCGCTTTAAGACGGGCCAGGTAACCGACCTTTATGGGATTTAGAAACGATAAACCCTCTATCGCAGCCGTAACACAGATGCTGTTGCAATGACGGTGTGCGGCGGTGGCCGCCGCCATGTCGATCCAGTGCATGACCCGGCCACCTAGAACGTTGCCGAGAATATTGGCGTCGTTGGGAAGCACCAGTTCGGTCATGGAGACCTCGGATTCCGATGGCCGTTTTGACGCGGGCGTTGATTCAGCAGCCATAGCTATCACTCATCCCTTGCGAGCGGAAAATCATCAGAATAAACATCGCAATATGCCTCTTCAGGCTCGGAGTATTTCATCTCTTCACATAACTTAATAGCGTCATCAAGCTCCTGGTTGATCTCCTCGAGCAGCGATTCGCGCTTCTGGGTGGTGAGGATTCCGAGATCCAGAAGAAGTTTCTCGGCCCGAGGGACAGGATCTTCCTTTTTCCATTTTTGCAGTTCCTCATCGGTCCGGTAATCCGCGGGATCGATTTCGGAATGGCCGTACCAGCGATATGTCATGCATTCGATCAACGTCGGGCCCTCGCCGGCGCGAGCTTTTTGTATTGCTTCATAAGCCGTCTTGTGAACGGTAACAACATCGTTGCCGTCGATTGTTACGCCGGGAAAACCGTAAGCCTTTGCCCTTGACGAGAACTGCTTGATATTCGCCTGCAGGGTGGAGGGCACAGATTCCGCCCAGAGATTATTCTGGCAGATATAGACTATCGGCAGCCTGTGAATGCCGGCGAAATTGAGCGCCTCATGCCATCCGCCGCGTGAGGTCCCGCCCTCCCCGAAAAACGCCAGCACCACGTTATCCTTTTTCTGAATCTTAAATCCCAGAGCGCATCCGGTGCCCACTATGGTCTGGCTGGCCACGGTGGACGCGGGATTTATCACGCCCTTTTCCCTGTCTCCGTAATGACAGGGATGCGATTTACCTTTATCCGGCGAGTTCGAGCGGGCGTAAACCTGGGCGATTATCTTTTCAACCGGGATACCCTTGGTGATGGCGGCCCCGATCTCCCGGTGGGAGGGGGCGATAATATCCTCATCGCGCAATCCGTAAGTGGGGCCGACAGTGGTGGCCTCCTGCCCTACCGCTGAAAAATAGGTGCCGGCGTAGCGGCCCTGGCGAAACAACTTCCGCAATCTCTCATCGACGGTTCTCGTTTTCACAAGATTGGTATAAAGCCCCAGCAGTACCTCTTCCGGGACACCGATCTCCTTTATATTTGGTTTTTTAAAAGTCTTTTTTGCTGGCATCTATCCTCCGGATACCGACGATCTAATCTCAACCAAAGAGATTCTTAAAATTCACAATAATCAACCAATATATTCTTAATGTCGGCATTGTCAATCCACTTTACTCTTTTTTCTACGTTGAATCTGGAATCTTTCGGGTTTCGATTGCCAGATACTCATCGGACACAGGTTCATAGTTCTCTGGATCAGAACCAAGAACCGCCGCCGGTTGTTTCAAAAAAGGGAAAACGCTCGTATATTAATGCTTTACGCGAGAATATTGTATGCAATGATGAATATTGAGAGATTGCGTCATCGTCCTGCGGACTCCTCGCAATGACGCCCTTGGTAGCATCGAAACAGCACGGAGCGTTGATTTCTATCTCTTGGCAAAGACTATGATAATTCTTGTCAGCTTATAGCTCAGCCGGGCGCCGAATAACGTATACAGCGAAATCTTCATCATCATCGATGCCCAGGCCCGGGGATTGGTGAACAGCCAGCCCCAGAATCTGTCTCTCAGGGTCGCCTTGTAATAGGCTACATATAAACGGTGACGCCAGATCATTATCTTTTCCTTGTCGAACTGCGGCGTCTGGATCGACGGCTGGGTGAAGATCGCCGCCTGGTAGCTGATGAAATTAGTATCGAATGAATCCTCGTCGATATATCCCTTATCGATACATTCATCGTAAAGCTTCGTGCCGGGCATCGGCGTGGCGATGAATATGGAGAGATTGTTGAATTTGAGATCTCTTATATACTTTTGCGATTTTTTTATCGAATCATCGGTCTCCCCCGGCATCCCGATAACAAAATAGGCGTTGGCTTTGATCCCCGCCTCCCTGCAGGCTTTCGCCACCTCGTAGATCTTCTCCGATTTCAGACCCTTCTTTATGACTTTATTCCGGATGAAATCATCGCCCGATTCAACCGCCAGGTTCAGCGAATCGCATCCGGCTCTTTTCGCCCATGCCAACGAATCCCGATCCAGCGAGCCCACGTGGACGCCGTTGGGTGTATTCCAGCGGATTTTGATTCTGCGTTCCACCAGGCCTCTGCAGATACTGACAAATCTGTCCTTATCATACGTGAGATTATCGTCCTCGAAAGAGACCTCATCGACACCGTATTCTCCTACCAGCGCTTCGATCATATCGACCACGTAACCGGGAGAATGGGCCCGGTATTTCGGCCCCATGACCGAATGAATACTGCAGAAGGTGCATCGGTAGGGGCAGCTGCGGGATGTAACAACCGGGGCATACCTTCCATTGCCTAATCCCCATCGTCCCTCGTTTATGGTAAGATAACGCTCCATATCGAACAGGTCCCAGGCCGGGAAGCCGAGGCTGTCGAGATCCTCTATATAGCTGCTTCTGGGATTGACAATGATGCGTCCGTCCTTTTTGAAGGCCAGGCCCTCGATATCATCGAAAGAGGTCTCACCCTCTACGGCTCCCATAAAATCAACAATGATCTGCTCGCCCTCACCGACCGCAGCGAAATCGATCTCCGGATGCGAGCAGACGCTTTCCGGCATCAATGACGGATGTATTCCTCCCGTTATGGTTAATATCTTGTTGTCGATACTTTTTATGATTTTCGCCGTCTCCAGCACGGCCGGGAAACGCGACGAGAAAAAACAACTGATGCCTACCACGTCCGGTTTGATATCTGCAATACGTTTATGAAGCTCTTTCGGCTCCAGGCCGCAGCGCATCAGGCCTTTCTCGATCTCGATGGCTGTAGATTCCGCTGCGGCATCCAGGATTTGCACATCGATACCGGCATTCCGCAACGCCGCCCCAAGATATGCCAGACCCATAGGAAAAGATAAACCCAGGCCTGCATCTTTAGACGCCAGGTAAGGTGGATTCAATAACAGCACACGCATGGGCGCAAGATATAGCAATGCGAGGATATTTTGAAGCGAAAAATAAGGTTAACCGGCTAATCGAAACTCTCTACAGGCCAGCCATTGATTTCAGCTATTCTTCTGAGATCATTGCGGGGATTGACCGCTACCGGATGACCGACCTTTTCAAGAAGGTACCTATCAAGATTATGATCCGCATAAGCGGTCAGATCCGACCAATTAAGGCGATATTTTTCAAGCAGCGGCCTTAATACCTCGATCTTCCCCTCAGCCAGAGGAAAGGGACCAATTGTGCGACCTGTGAACATTTCCTTATTCACTTCGAGCGTGCTGCCAACGTATTCATCGACTGCGAGATATTCCGAAAAATTTTGCAGAAGGAATTCCGGCATGCCCGATAGTAACATTACGCTATCACCGTTTCGACGATGTTCCTCGATTCGCGAGATTCCTTTTGCCGAAATCCTTTTTGATACTTGATCTCTAAAGAACTCCCGCCCGATTGCGGCTATATAATCCGGCGAGAATCCTCGCAAGTAGCCCTTGTTGGCTTTAAGGGCATAGGCGAGCCCTCTTGGCATCAACGCTACCCCTCTTATCCCGAAGCTGATTAAATTCCGCAGGCGAAGTATTTTCTGACGCAATAAATGCCTGAAAAACAGCCGCTCGCAGGAGGTGCCGGGTAGAAGCGTACCGTCGATATCGAAAACGATCAATCGGGGACTTTCCATGGGTATTTCTTCGCCAGAAGCAGGTGTCTCGATTCCCAGATTATGGGAATTCCTCTAACTATGCACATCACGACCGTAATATAGACCAGGACGATTCCAATCGTATAGATGAGTTGCATAAGCGTATCCGGAACATTCCAGCCATATTTCTCAATGCCGGATTTCATCGTCAGGTATATCCCCAACCAGACGAAAGCGACTACTTTAGTACCAGCATATACCCCGCGAGAGAACCGGCTGGCGCAGATAAACCGGGCGATTTTCGATTCCAGATGAGTCTTTTTGCCGAACGGCGTCTTACCCTCGGCGAAGGCGGCGCTTCTGATCAGGTCGGTCATGAAGCCACGGGTGACTACGATCATCGGCACCCAGAAGCTGAAAAGCCCCTGCCAGGCGAAGAATATCCAGTAGGCGGCTTCTACTATGCGATCGCCGGCGATATCCAGAAGGGCGCCGAAATCGGAGGCGACATTCAGCTTGCGGGCCACATAGCCGTCCAGCGAATCCATGTAGATTATAATTATGGTCAGTATCGTAGCCGAAAGTCTGGAGTAGAATCCCAGGGTGAAAAGCCAGATAGCCACAAACACCAGGGCCACTCGTACCAAAGAGATCAAATTCGGCAACATAAGATCGCCTCCCGGTTAAGATCCTTCTCGCAATATTACCGGGGGATTGTGTATCGGTCAATCGATTTAAGCTCATCGCTCCATTATCCTCTGAAGCCATTTAAACTTGCGAGTTTATAATTACAATACGGCTATCTATACATTCCTAATTAATTTGCTTTGGTGAATCAAATTAATATATTCATCACAGGATAATGAGGTTTAACTGATGAGGATAATAGTTGCCGGGGGGACCGGCTTTGTCGGCACGGCATTGATAAAAAGGTTGGTCGCGGAAGGGCATCATGTGTCCCTCATTGTAAGACCCGGCTCGAAGGCGAAAATCCCCGAGCGCTCTGAAGTCGAAACTGTCTCACTTGACCCTGTCCTACCGCTAACCGGTCTGGATAAAAGCGGCGATGCTATCATCAACCTTGTCGGTATAATAAGGGAGTTTCCATCAAAAGGCGTTACGTTTGAAAATGCTCATTTCCTCGTCACCAAAAATCTCGTAGATTTTGCAAAAGCGAGAGGCATCTCTCGTTTTCTGCAGATGTCAGCCCTGGGAGTGGGACCCGACGGGAAAACCGGCTACATCAGATCAAAATTCAAAGCTGAAGAATATCTGAAATCTTCAGGGCTGAACTGGACTATTTTCAGACCATCCATGATAATCGGGCCGGGTGACCACGTAACGGGGATGTTCTCTCAGATGATCAAATATCTGCCGGTGGTGCCGGTGATAGGCGACGGTGAATACAGACTGCAGCCGGTGCATGTCGATGATGTTTGCACCGGTTTCACGAAAGCTCTCAGCGATGATCGATCCACTGGAAGGGTATTCGAATTCGGCGGGCCGGAGGTTTTATCATTCAACCGGATACTGGACAACATAGGAGAGGCTCTCGGAAAAAAGAAGGTCCGGAAGATCCATATGCCGGTGAAAATAATGAGGATAAAAGCGGCTATATGGGGACGGTTTGCCTGGTTTCCTTTCACAAACGATCAGATCACCATGCTGCTAAATGATAACTACACTGACGATAAGTTATTATATGAGCTTTTCGATTTCCAGCCGAAGCAATTTGGAGAGAGCCTCGAAGAAATCCTGACATAGCGCCGCGATAATTGCGATTATCACAAAATATCGAAACCGCTTTCATCACATGTTAGTTCTATTGGATGTATTGATGAAATTGTCGGGGTAAACAACGAAGCGCCATGCCGGTTTGGGCACTCGACATTTTCGCCCCGGTCACAACGGCCGGGGTTTTTTATTTATTGGCCGGTTTCTTTTGCCGTCATTAGCCTGCGTCTTTTTCGGCTGACCCTGAAATATCTCAGGTTGTCGAAAAGCAGACGCCAGGCAGATTTTTCAGTATTCGAACGTAGCGCAATATAACATCCGCCGCAGGCGCTTTTGTCTGAGAACTGTTCGATAAGCTCTTTCCGGCTGTCATAACGTTTTTTAAAAAACATGGCGCACGGCGTCAACCTGCCATCGGGATTGACAATCAAAAATCTCCTGCCATTATCGCAACCCGGCATATAACAGCCGTTCTTATAAAACTGGTTGAAACGACGCATCACCCGCTCGGGATTCATGACGGAGTGATAGCCGTTTCCGCCGGAATACATCTCGTCGATAATGGCGCTCAGCTTTTCGGTATCATCCGGGTGGCGAAGGTTATACTGTTTATCGTCGGTGCGCAGGTCGGTATAGGTTGAAAAGTTCAGCCTCACGCCCCAGCCCGAAACCTTTTTGGCGATATCCAGCAGGTAGGGGTAATTGGCCCGCGTAATACAGCAGTTGACGATGACATTATTATTTCCGAGGGCATGCAGTTCAGGGATCAACGTATTGAGCCTGTCGAACAGGCCCGGGATACGACGGAAATCATCATGGCGGCTATCCGGGAAATCCAGCGATATCGAAAACTCGTTTACGCCCGCATCCGTGAGTTCGAGATATTTCTCTTTCGTCAGAAGCGAGGCGTTGGTGACTACCGCCAGAAGCGGTACATTGTTGGGCCTGTGCAATGCCCGCACTATCTCGAGCAGCTCCTTGCGTTTAAGCGGCTCGCCGCCGGCGATCTGAATTACGCTGGAGGAAAGACTTTCGCAAATCTTCTTATATTCGGCTACGCCGACCGCGTTATCCTCAACAGGCGCGCCCTTGTCGCAATGACGGCAATTGGCGGTGCAGTTGTGCGTTACCTCGAGAGCGATAGAAATAGGCTTGTTTAAGATTATATTTTTTGCTGAATGGACAGCTATCCTGAACGCCATACGCATTGAAATATTTCTTGCCATTTTCTCCCCGGTGTTCAAGATCCATTGAAGTCTGTCGTCGGGCACACAGTTGTGCACTGGCCAGCTAATATATTATTCACAGTGCTCTATAGCAAATGGCAACCATGATTGTCAAGGCCTTCCGGCGTCAGGCCGCGCCTCTGGAAAGTTCTTACGTGGCGTCAGGTCTCCGAACCTGACGCCTTCCTGTAATTCAAAACCGTCGGCTGTGGCCACGCCGCCGATTTATAATTGGAAAGATTTGACAAATAGGGAAAAAACTCCATTAAATTTCTTGACAGTGGATAGCATGATATCAATATTTTGATATGCTCATAAATCTTCTAAACCTAGCTTGGGATGAATTCCAAAACCTGATCTGTGACATTTATCAAAATGAAGGTTTCAATATTGATTTCAGGTCTGGTCTCGGCCCGGACGGGAATCGTGATATAGTAATATCTAAAACAATCGACGATTCGTTAACTACCATATCAACTAAATACGTCGTCCAATGTAAGCGCCATAAAAAGGCGGTCATCCAATCAGATGTGACTGATATCAGCGATACGATCGAGAGATATGGCGCAAATGGATTTATATTAGCCGTCACTTCGAATGTCTCACAACCGTTGTTGAATAAAATGGCAGACCTCAGCGCTACAAAGGGATTTTACTGTCATGCACTGCTGCCAACTGAAATCCATGATCTATTGGTAAAACACATTGACACATTCGCAAAATACTTCCCAGCAGAATGTGAAAAATACGGCAAAGCCACAAAGGCAATATACGGAGACGATATTATTCAATATTTAAGGAACTCCGATGATATTGATTTATCCAATGATGAATTGGAAATAATACGTAAGGATTTAATATTCCTAGACATCAGCAATCTTAATGAATATAAAAAGATAATGATGAATCCTGAGCTTTCAGCTCTTATAAACGAACTTTTTGATTTACGCATCAAAAGAAAGCCCAATTTTGCCGAAAATTGCCACTATATGATCCTGTTATCTCACCACGATCCGAAAAATAGGAAAAACATATTGGATACAGAATTGATGAGCACTCCTGAATTTCTTTCAAGAGTGAGACTCACCTTAAACTTCAACGCATTGCCAAAGGCAAATATATGTTTCAATGAAGTGTATCAGACTGCTTTTTACTTTTCCACTTACCATTATAAGCACAAAATTGGCCGTCTTAAGGTTGTCGATACAGATACACCTCCCCACCCAAAGGCTATTAAAATGAATTCAACGACAAAAAATGAATTTAGGTTAATCTGTTTGAACAAATCCCCTATTCCATCTAAAAAAATATTAACCATAGATTATGTCATTGATGGTTTCTTTCAACTATTTATTCGCGTAATAGGCAACGATAATAGGCTATATTATATTCAATATATCGATGGAGAAGGCAAAGGCAATATCATCAATGATCGAGGATCGATTTATGTCCAATTTTATGGAAAAGGCACAGCAAACGGGCCCAGGATGCTAAGAAAAGAATTGTACTTTTATGATGATCTTCTCAAAGCCTGTGGAACGGTCCCCGAGGTACTTACAGCTTTGTATATTGGTGTTAAGGGGTCATTAACGATTTATCAAATAATGATAATTTAATCCCATAGCATAGCTTGTACCTACCCCCCTATTCCCACCTCAACGCGTCTATCGGATCTAAAAGCGAGGCTTTTCGTGCGGGGTAGATGCCGAAGAACAGGCCCACGGCGAAGGCGAATGCAAACGACATCCCCACTGCCGGCGCCGGAATAAACGTGCTCCAGCCGAAAAACTCGGTCAGGCCGTAAGAACCGCCGACGCCTGTAAGGATGCCGATCAGGCCGCCCAGAAGCGCCAGGGTGATCGATTCCATGATGAACTGGATCAGTATATCGCGGCGGCGCGCGCCCACCGCCATGCGGACGCCGATCTCCTTGGTCCGCTCGGTGACGGAGACCAGCATGATATTCATAATCCCGATCCCGCCGACTAAAAGCGATACCAGGGCCACACCGGCCAACAGATAGGTCATGGTCTCGGTGGTCTCCTGCCGGGCGGCGGCGTAATCCGACTGCGACTGAATAAAAAAATCGTTCTCCTGGTCGGGACGGAGCTTGTGCGATTTGCGCAGGATCTTCTCGATCTCGAAATAAGCATTGGTTATCAGGGATTCATCCTTCAGCCGGGCGATCAGGCGGTCTAAGTGTGTCAATCCGAAAACTCGCTTCTGCGCCGTGGTGTACGGTATCAGAATGACATCATCGAAATCGAGCCAGCCGCCGGATACGCCCTTGGATTCTGTCATCCCGATGACCTCGAAACGAATCCTGCCGATACGGATGGTCTGCCCGATGGGATTGATATTCTCAAATATGTTTTCCACCACCTTGGGCCCGACAATCGCCACCCGCTTGATGGAATTTACATCGCGTTCGGTGAAGTTATCGCCGCCGGCCAGAGTGTAACTGCGAAGTTCCAGATACTCCGGGCCGGTGCCGATTACGGTGGTATTCCAATTTTTGTTACCATATATGACCTGCTTGCCGCCCCGGATCTCCGGTATGATATTATCCACGGCCATTGTTTCCGCCCTGAGGCGCCGCAGATCGCGCTCGTTGAGACGCTGCGAAGTGCCGGCAGCGCCCCTGACCCGCCTCGTGTGCGGGGCGCCGGAACGGATATATAATAGGTTGGTCCCCAGGGCCTCCAGTCTATCGGCCACTGCTTTTTTGGCCCCCTGACCGAGAGATATCATCACGATGACCGCACCAACTCCGATTATGATGCCGAGCATGGTCAGAAGCGAACGCACCTTGTTAGCGTGCAGCGAGGCCATACTGACACTGAAGAACTCACGCCATTTCATTTCTTTTTCTCCATGCCGGGGATTCGGCTCCAGCGCCGCATACGCTCCATAAACGCCTCGCGATCCAGAAGCGCCTTCGATGTGATGGTCGTCAAAACCGTATCGCCCTCGGACAGCCCGGAGAGCACTTCCGCCATCTCGAAATTAGACATGCCGATCTCAATCTGGCGGGGCTCCTGCTGGCCATCGTTGGTCACGCTCACCATCTTGGTGGGATTTCCTTTCTTGCCATCACTGCCGGGGCCATGCCCTCTGCCACCGCTACCGCCGGCCATTCTCATCATGCCTTCGCGGTTGGAACTTCCTGGCGGCCCTCCCATCATCCGCGATAAGCTTCGAACATCGGTGAGCGCCTCCCGCGGAACCAGCAGGATATTCTCTTTGAAACCTGCAATGATCTCCACGCTGGCATTCATGCCCGCCATCAGAAGCCTCTCAGAGTTGTCGACCTCTATGGTAACGTCGAAGGTGGTCACGTTCTGCTCCTCCCTCGCCAGCGGATGAATCCGTAGCACCTCGCCTGAGAACTCCCGGTCGGGGTAGCTCTCTGCTATGATGGTGGCCCTCTGGTCCGCTGTGATCTGCCCGATATCTACCTCATCCACTGCCGTCTTGATATAGGCCCGGGAGAGATCGGCCACGGTGGCTATGATGGTTCCGCCCGAGACCGCCGATATGCCGGAGGCGATTATCTGACCGTTCTCCACATATTTCTTCAAAACTATACCGTCTATCGGCGATCTGATGACCGTATCCGAAAGCCTCTCTTTGGAATCCTCAAGATTAGCTTTAGCTTTTACGAGACTGGAATTGGCTCTCTCTTTCTCCAGAAGGGCATTTTCATATTGGAGCTCGGAGATCAATCCCTGATCGTAAAGCTCCTGCTGCCTTTTCGTCTCTTTTATTGCGAGAGACAAGCTCGACCTGGCCACCTCCAGATCGGCCACCGCCTGGTCGTAGGCGTTTTTTGTGGTGGTGGCATCGAGCCTGGCGATGAGCTGACCCTCTTCGACTATATCACCTTCCTCAATCGGTAGCTCAATTATCTCCCCGGAGGCTTTCGATTTAAGGTCGACCGTCAGGATCGGCTCCACTACGCCGGTGGAGTTAACTGCAATGGTCAGATTGCCCCTTTTTATGACCGATGTCGATGTCCGTGTGGCGCCGTTGCCGCCATTATCCGCGGACTCAAAGGGCCGCCAGAGGTAGTAGATTACCGCTACGACAACGATGATTGCGATTAATGTGAAGATCTTTTTCATCAAAATTGCTCCATCATTTATTTGCGACCATACCCGGCATACTTAACCATAAATTGGACCCCGGGATTCCATAAAGGTTAAGTTAATAAATACGGCCAAACGATTCCAGAGAAATAAGATCTGTAACCAAGAAAACTATTAGCACCCGAGCGAATTGAAGATCAGTGACCTATCGCGAGGGGTGTCAATGAATTTGACAGGTTCGGTTTCTATGCCCTATTGTTTAAGAAAAGGAGGCGCTAAATGTGTCTGATTTTAAGCTTCGTCCCCGCCACGCTTTTTCTGGCTATAGGATACCTGGTCCTGGTTTTTTCCGCTAAGGCTGAAGGAGCCAGGCGCAGATTCGGGGAAATCCTGGCTATCTGGGTATTCATTGTTGCAGTGATTATTCCGATTATCGGTGTGCTTATAACGCTTTCCGGGAAATGCCCGCTGGGAAATTGATGTCCCCTTGGTGTAAGAACTGAGATGAAATTATATCCTGAAGAAAATTATAAAGATTGCTTCGTCGTCTCTACGAGTCGTAGGACCGTTGGACTCCTCGCAATGACAGCTTTTTGAACGTCATTTCGCGTCCCTACGGGACGCGGCAATCTCCTGACGAATTTCCTTCATTCCTCATCGCTCGCCTTTTTCTCTATCAACATCTCAGGTATGCGGCTGCATCTTCCCACCAGGCAGAACGGGTCCTCTATCTTCAACGGTTCGCCGATACCATACCCCTGTCCGTATTTGGCGCCGATCAGATTACCGTAGCTTCTCGCCATGGATTCCAGCGCCCAGAGATAATCCTTTTCTTTTTCCGGATTGAGAAACTGCGAACGGTGCGCCGAAAGCGCCTCTATCCACTCATCGAATTCATCGGTAATATCGACCACAAAGGTCGGCGTCACCTCCGGCGGCAGGAAATAGTGAAAGAGAGCGTTGACCCGATGCACCGGCAGATCTATGGGGATCTTTTTAAAGGTGGCATAGTTAACCGCATTGACCACGATCCGCCCGCAGGCCAGATGATCGGGATGCGACTGCCGTTTGCCGTGGCCGCCTTTCCACCATGGCGCCAGAACAATGGTTGGCCTATGCCGCCTGATATATTCGGCTGCGATCAGCCGGGTATCAAAATTGTCCTCGAGTTTGCAATCTCCCAGGTCAAGATGAGCCACCGCTTTTGATTTCATGATCGCTGCAGCGTCTGCTGCCTCTTTCTTGCGAAGCTCCGGCGTGCCGCCGGTGCCCATCTCGCCCTCCGTCAGTATCACCAGTCCGGTTTTATAACCGCGCTTGTTCAGCTTTATTAAAAGCCCGGCGCAACCAACCTCGACATCATCCGGGTGGGCGCCAAAGGCTAATAGATCGAGATGTTCGTGCTGAGTCTCAGTCATTGTTAACTCCTTGAGTATTTCCAGGAGGATTCACTCTAATCTTTTTGCAATATCAGGAAAATGATTATCAAACGCAACAGGCAAGATATGTGGTAAGCCAATTTAATATTTTTTGCTTAATATTCTTAACATTTGGACCATGCTATAGCTGTAAGGTAAAAGCTTAACCTTATGCAATTAAAAGGGTTAACATTTATTATTTATCAATTTACAATATTTTTAAATTTATATATTGACAAATCCGATATTAATGATTATAATAGTCGCGGATGGTTGTTGAATTTCATGATTCGGACCTTGAAAAATTAGCGTTCGATCCTGCTTACACAGCTAAGTGGTCATCTGTCTTGACAAGATCGTTTCGGAAACGAATAAATCAAATAAAGCAGGCACCGAACAGGCAGGTACTTTATGCATTTAAGGCATTACGACTGGAAAAGTTGAAAGGAAAAATGAAAAATAAACACTCAATTAGAATAAACGACCAATTCCGTTTAATCTTTCAATTTGTAAAGCAAGGCGGAGAGGAAAAAGTAGTTATTTTAAAAATTGAGGATTATCACTAATGGAAAAGAGAATAGTTCCCGAAGCTTTCCATCCCGGTGAGTATGTCCGCGAAGAAGCAGATGAGCGAGGATGGTCATCAAGTGATTTAGCAGAAATCCTGGGATACAAGCGTAACGAAATCAGTGATGTTCTTAATGGGAGACGGTCAATCTCACCGGAGATGGCAAAAGCACTTGGTGATGCATTTGGCACGGGGCCTCAGGTGTGGTTGAATTTACAGGCCGCATATAGATTAGCTATTTCAGTTAAAAAGGACGATGCGGTAATTAGGCGAGCAAAGTTATTCGAGAAAGCCCCAATAAGAGAAATGCAAAAGCGCGGTTGGCTCGAAGGGTCAACTAACGTAGATGTTTTGGAGGCACAAGTTTGTCAGTTCTTAGAGGTTTCCGACATCAATGATGAAGTTCAATTTACTCATGCGGCAAGAAAATCTACTGATTATCGTGAAAAACCAAACGCTTCGCAACTGTCATGGTTAATGAGGGCTAAGAAATTAGCACAAACTTTGAAGGTGAGAAATAGGTACTCAAGTCGTAATTTCGATTCAATGATGCGGGAGTTAGGTGTACTTCGCCTAGAACCAGAAAGTGTTCACGAAATACCGAGACTTCTTATGAAATATGGTATTCGATTTTTAATAGTTGAACATTTACCAAAGACAAAGATTGATGGTGCTTGTTTTTGGCTTAATAAATACTCCCCGGTAGTAGTTCTTTCCTTGCGTTATGACCGCATCGATTGGTTCTGGCACACTCTTTGTCATGAATTGAGCCATTTGAAACAAAACGAACTAGAAAAATCACCTCTATTGGAAACAAAAATAGTGGGAGACGATGCCCAACCCGATGATCAGAAACCGCCCCAAGAAAAACAAGCAGACCGGTTCGCTATAAAGTTTCTTGTGGATCAAGGCGAATTGCATCATTTTATAAAGCGGCATGACAGTATGTTTTCTAAGAAAGACATTATGGGTTTTGCACGCCGGATTGGGATTCATCCAGGTATAATAGTTGGACAACTGCATCGTCGTGGGACTATTCCCTATTCGCATTTTAGACCAATGTTAGTAAAAATAAGAAATATTATAACCGTCTCCACCCTAACTGATGGCTGGAGCAGAACAGTTTTACTATAAGGAATTACGGAAATGGCGACATTGAAAAAACAGGCCCTACGCATCATCAATGACTATAAGCGCAAATATGGTGTGGATGTAGTCGATTTGGATGAGGTTGCTCTTTGGGCTATTCGTGAAAAAAATGGGCTCCCCAACAGGCTGAAATTAGAAGACAATGTAGAGAGCTTTTATCTCGTGCATTACGTGAAGAGCGTATTACCGATCCACAAGGGCGAAGGATTCGTAAATATCATGCAATAAGACAAGAAAAGAACGGCCATACGTTATGGTTATGGGGTGATATTGATACAGCCAATCATAATCACATGAAGGTTTCTTTTCAGCAGCGCAGAAGGGAAGTTGTAGGTGATTGTTGCTTGCTAAAAACGGATATAGATAGTTACAATGATAATTACAACAAAAATGAGCCCATTAACTTGTGCTTTGATTTTACAAAGGACATTGAGGAAGCTGAAATATTTGAGATTAAATCGGGTTCTTCCGGCAAAAGGCAATCTCGCGTTTCTTCGCAATCTCTAGTTACTATTTAGTAATAATTTGTAATACTTGTAGTTTTGTGGATTCTTTATCAGCCTCCATTACTATTTTACATTTTTCATAGCTGTTTCTTTATTTCTTCGCTTACAAAGTAAATCTATTTAGATTTAATATAATCAAATACCGCTTTTGAGCCGCCGTGTTTTTCAATCTCCAGCATTTTGCGAAGACCGGTTGCATAGGCGCTGCTTCCAGAGGGCATGGTCTTTGCAAACTGTTCGTACCCGAAATATAAAAGAGTATGATAGGCCACCCATTGCGCGAATCCTTCGAGATCCTCAAGCTGGAGACCTTTGCCGCAGTTCTCCGCCTGCCAGGCATGAGTAATCTCATGGGCGATGGCGCCTATCAAATCCTTTTTCCTCAAGCCATAAAGCACATATATGTTATAGTCGTCGCCCTTACGATAAAACAGCGCGTTGAGATCGCCGTGCATATCTCTCGATTTTGTTTTCAGAAAATCCTTATCCTGCATGGAATATTTGATATCATGCCTTATTCTCATCCCCATCCCTCCATCCAGGTAGGAAATCACCTGTTTTTTGATGGGAGTCACCAGAGCGGGGCTAAACAGCGCTACGCTACGGCAATCGGGGCACAGATATCGCCCATCATCGAGCTTCGTCCCGCGCGAACCGGACGGTGCTCCGCAGTCGGCACAGATCGGATACCTGGCCACACACTCAGAGCAATATTTCAATGCCTCATTCCCTTCGAAATAAGTGTAATCGCGCAGAAGAGCGGTGCCGCATGAACGGCAGCGTTCGGCAATGGCAGCACATCGCTCGCAGAGCCGCGCCGAACCGACCCGTAGAAGTTTGTTTGCCGGCCGCTGGCAACTGTCGCATCGCGGCTTTGTCTTTTCGCACTGCGAACATACGTCAATTCCTATGTCGGGGTAGTGATTATAACTGCCGGTAATTGTCTGGCCGCAGAGATCGCATTTCAAAGCGGCGTCGGCGATTTCAGTGACAAAAAAAACAATCGCAACTAAGAAAAATATAGAAGGAAGCTTAATCCATTTCATACGGACTCGTCCTACTTCGGTTTATAAACAGATTCCAGATTCTTGATATACTCTACTGATTTCAAAAGATCGGACTCCGGAAACACCTCGAGTATCACGTCGGCCCCGATGGTATCGAAAATCTCAAGATAACCGGCTATGTTCACCTCGCCGATTCCGAGAGCTCTGTGATCCGCACCATTGGAAACATCGTGCAGGTGGCCAAGCTTCACCCGGCGGATATTCTCCTGAAAGAATTTTATGATCCTCTCCCTTTTTGCCGGCGGTGCAATCTCTGTATGCCCGACATCCCAGACGAGATTCAACCCGTCCTCTATCGTCATCTTCGCGATCCTGTCTAGAAATTGCTGCGGTATGGTATGAGTGTTCTCGATACATAATTTTATGCGGTCCCCGGCGTAATCCAGAAGTCTGGTTACCGAATCCGAAAATAATTCTATAAGTCTTCCCGGTATCTTTTGCTCCATGAAGATAACCCGGTGCGTTGAGATAGAATAGAAAGCCAGCCGCCCGGGATGGAATATAAAATATTCACCACCCATCTCGACGGCCAGATCGAGCATTTCATACAAGCGCTCCAGTCCTGCCAGACGCACGCTGCGATGGCGATTCATCAGAGGGATATCCGATGGCCCGTGGAAACATAACCCGATACCATGACTCTTGAAACTCTCCGAAACTCGGCGTCTTTCGTGGGGACTTATTCTCTCGGGAAAATACTGGCTGTCATCCAGAGCAACCTGCACCAGGCCGAAACCGTGACGGGAGGCGAAACTTTCCATCTCGTCGAAAGATCCGCCTATGGCGAAGCTGGTGAATCCAAAACGACCTTTGAAAACGCCGCCGATCTTCGCCATCAGGTTTTTCTCTCCTTTTTCCTGGCTGCCGGGAAAAGAACGTTATTCAAAATCAGCCTGTAACCCGGTGAGTGCTTATGCAACCTCAAATCCGTCGGTGGATCCCCGATCATATGCTGGTAATCCTCGGGATCGTGCCCTCCGAGAAATGTGAATGTCCCCTTCCCATAGTTGCCATGAATATATTTTGCCTCATTCTTTCCCGGGGTTTCTGCCAGCAATATCACGTTTTTCTTGATATACTGTTTGTTATACCCGGTGCATTGGCCCCAGAAGCCATCGACCATATCGGTATGATCCTGTACCAGCATTGTCGGTACCGGGTCCCACTTGGCCGAGAAATCGAAAAGCGTAAAATAGTCCGCCCGGGGTGAGAGATTCCTCCCTCCCCGAACTGGCGAGGTGTCGATCTCTGAATGCTCGTATATGAAAGGATTTGTAACAACATTGAAATTTTCAAAAGCAAGAGTGTTACTAAAATCGAGTTTCGAGATGTAATCGGGATCGATACCATCACCGTCGAATTCGGTCGGGACAATATCTGTTTCCCAGGCGGCTCGAGCAATATCGTAGGTGTCGGTGGCACTGCACATGGCGAATAGAAATCCTCCGCCGGCCATATAATCTTCAAAAGCGTTTACCACCGCCAGCTTCAATCCGGATACTTTTCTAAACCCCAATTCGCGGGCGGTCGTCTCGTTTAACGCCTTATCCTGCTTATACCACAGCGTCCCGCGATAGGCCGCATAGAATTTTCCGTACTGGCCGGTGAAATCCTCATGGTGCAGATGAATCCAATCATATTCGGCAAGCTTCCCCAGCAGAACATCCGGATCCCAGACTATATCGAAGGGGATCTCGGCATACTCCAGCGCCAGGTTTACAGCATCATCCCATGGCTCGTTTCTTCTTGATGGCGGAGCGTAGATGGCTATTTTAGGCGCCTTCTCCAGAAGGACGGATTCCATGTTGCTCTCTTCTATTATCTTTTTTATTCTGGCTTCCTCGGCCCCGCTTATCTGCTCGTAGGAGACACCCTTTAGCCTGGCTGCCTCGGCTATCTGTCCCAGATCATCGGTCAAAAAAGATCCGTCCCGGTAATTCAAAAGCCATTCAATATTGACTTCATTCTGCAGACACCAGTAGGCCAGACCATAGGCCTTGAGATGGTCGGTCTGAGTTAAATCCATAGGGATCAGTATCTTGGATGCCGTGGCGGTCGTTCCCGTGACGGAAATCATGAATGCAATTGCGATGGCGATAGAGTTTCTCATAGATTTACCCTTTGTTTATATCGTCAAATTAGTAAACGGCTTAAAACCATTCGTTGTTCCATACCTTCATACCTGTCATGATAGCGAAAAATATCCCCCGATCAATTATTTTCGGGGAACCGGGGGCAGTTTCTATTTGTTTGAGGAAATCGAAATGAATGAAATTGAAAATCGAGATTGCCTCCTTGCTGGATAAGGATGCGGCGACACCAGAAAAACCTTTGTTGAAATAATCGAGATTGAAGCAACGGCGCAGCAACGGAACGACATCTTCGAACGACAACGGGTAAGACAACGGCGCTGCATGCAGAAAAGGCGGGATCAAAATACCCGCCTTTTATATTGCCCATAATGATAGATGAAAATAGTCCGCCTATCCTTGAAGAGTGACCTCCCCGGCGGAGATTGTCCTGACCCCGTTCTCAGTCAGCATTCTCAGAGCCCCATTCTGATCCAACCCGATCGCTCTACCGGAGATCTTCTTTTTCCCGACCCGGACCGTAATATCCCGGTTTATGACAGTGGATCGCTCCACCAGCTCCGGCCCGATAAAGCGCAGGCCATACCTGGTAAAATTGTTATAGGATTTCTCGAATTCGTAGATGAGTTTTTGCAGGAAACCAACCCTGTCAATCGTCCGACCCGCTTCAATCGCTATCGATGTTGCTATTGATTTCAGCTCCGGGGGAAAATCTTTTTCCCGTTGATTGATATTGATACCGATGCCCAGTATAGCATAGCAAAGCCTGTCGAGTTCAGCCGATACTTCCACCAGTATGCCGGCCGTTTTTCTCGTGCCTATGAAACAATCGTTTGGCCATTTGATCATGGAGCTAAGGCCGGCCAGACGGTCGGTAACCCGGCAAACCGATAGCGCTGCTACCAGTGATAACGCCGGCACTTTATCGAAGGGGATTCGGGGACGTAGAATAAGCGAGAAGTACAATCCGAGGCCGGCCGGAGAATGCCAGGATCTTCCGAGCCGCCCACGGCCCTTTGTTTGCCTCTCCGAGAGAATTATTGTTCCCTCCGGCGCGCCCGATTCCGCCATTCGGCGGGCTGTTTCATTGGTCGATCCGATGGTTTTATAAGAGTAGACCTCACGACCGATTACTCGACTTTTCAGCCCGCAGAGAAACAATGGGGCCGGAATCGAATCCGGAAGATTCGTAATCTCATAGCCTTTTCGACTGTCGATATGAACGCCGGAGCTACGCAGCTCTTTGATCGCCCATTTAGAATCTTTTTTGCTGAGTCCTGTTGATTTGCATATCTCTGCCAGTGTCGCCTTTTGGCTGCGCGTACCCATAAGAGCTTTAAGAACTTCCGCCTGAATAATGTTTGCCTGCGAAGATATTCGTTGTATCAACCTATCACCTTAAATGACAGATCCAGCGCCGGTGCCGAATGCGTGAGCTTACCGACCGAGATACGATCAATACCGGTAGCGGCTACCTTTTTGACTGTTTTTAAATCGATTCGTCCTGAAGCCTCGAGAATTATCCCCGGATGAATGGACTTCGCCAACGTAACGGCCTTTCTTAGCCCCGGCACCGTGAAATTATCGAGAAGAATGTAATCGGGTTTAAACGGCAATACTTTTTTCAATTCGGTGAGGTTCCGAACTTCCACTTCCAACATGGCTCTTGTCTTGCGCCCGTGTTCAATTGCCAATCTCATAGCCGCCTCAAGCCCTCCGGCTGCGGCGATATGATTCTCTTTGACCAGATACATATCATACAGGCCCATGCGGTGATTGGCACCGCCGCCATGACGGACGGCCTTTTTCTCCCAAGCCCGCATCCCGGGAGTCGTTTTCCTGGTATCGTATATTTTTGCAGGAGATGTTTCGATCGCATCTACAAAAGCTCTCGTCAGAGTTGCCACACCCGATAGATGGCCGATGATATTCATCGCCGTGCGCTCGCCTGTGAGCATTGAATCCAGAGGCCCTTTTATCCGGATGATCTCCTGCCCCGGCTTTACCGGGCGGCCGTCATTTTTCAATACCTTAAATGAAAACGACCGGGACAAGGTTTGGAAGACCTTCTTAAACGGCCCGATACCCGAGATCACACCCGTTTCCCTGGCTATCACCACCCCCCGGCCGATCCGGCCTTTCAGCTTCAGGGCTTGGGCGGTGATATCTCCGCGGCCCACATCCTCGGCCAGTGCGAGCCGGATAAGTTCAATATCGCCGGACGTTTTCTTCATAGCGGTAATTTAATGGAGGCCATCTGCTTGTCAATCGGAAATGTGGATATCATAATTGAATACGGATATAATAATAAAAATCGTTGGTCTTATATTGTGTGTGAAGGCGATACGCTGCCCTGATGGCAGCCACTATTTCAACAACAACATCTTTTTGGCTTCAGAATAATCCCCCGCCTGAATCCTGTAGAAATACATGCCCGAAGATGCGTCTTCGGCATCCCAGATAACCTGATGATAGCCGGCCTGCTGCTCGGCCTGAAACAGCGTTTCGATCTTTCGCCCGAGGATATCGTAGATTTCGATTGAAACATCAGATGGTTCGGTCAAGCTGTATTGAATCAGAGTAGATGCGTTGAAGGGATTGGGGTAGTTCTGCGATATATTGAAACAGATAGGCAATGATTCGGTAACATGATCATCAACGTCGGTTTGAGTAGTGAGGTTAATCAATATCGAGACGTTGTCCGAGCCTTCGTTTGCCACGGCCAGGTCATTGTCGCCATCGCCATCGAGGTCAGCTGCGAAAACTGACCAAGGACGATTCCCAGCTCCGTAATTAACGGCCTGTTGGAACATCCCGTCACCGTTATTCAGAAGGACCGAGACATTGGCGGAACCCCAATTGGCCACGGCCAGGTCATTGTAGCCGTCGCCATCGAGGTCAACCGCGAAAACTGAATGAGGTTCATCCCCGGCTCCGTAGTCGATCCTGGCATAAAATAACGGTTCAAAGGCTGAAACATCGCCTGCAAATACTAATAGCGATGCAATCAACAAAACTGCAGCTATCCGTTTCATATTACCTCCCGGATAAAGAATGTTTTTGAATGGTCTTCAATAAGAAATTTCATAGTGTACCCGCAGTACAGAAAAAACAGAATAGTACTTTAGCTTTGGTATAATATAGCATACTATAATAATAAGTCAAGACAATTCTTGTTAATTCAGAGTAAAGGTTCTTTATGCCAACGAACAGCTTTTTCTGAACTTGGAATCAACTATCTATACTTAAGACTCAACAACCGTAGACCTTTTTCTACAAGTTTTGAGCCTGTTGTTATTTGAAAGAATGCCCATTTTACAAGCTTGTTCTGCAAAATATATGTCTACTCAAAACAACCAACAATGTAACCAGTTGACTTTAATTTGATTAATATCGGGACACTACTGAATCAAAATAAGTACTCTCACGGTTTATCGAATCAAATGTATCGGAATTTCTGACGATATAGAAATATGATTGATTATCCGCCATTACAGGCAGATATCAAGGAGGAATATGAGAAGCATAATATCGTTATCAGATATAGCAAAGACGTTCTTGATTTTAGTTTTAGCGCTCGCTTTTAAAGTCCCTATTAGTGTGGCTATCGAGGCTGATGTGGAGGATGCCGCACTCAAAGGTAATTGGGAAACGATCATTGTGATACTTAAAGATGACAGCAAAAGAAAAAATGACCCGATAATCAGATTCATCCTGGGCCATGCCTGCCTGGCTACAAAACGGTATGATAAAGCACTGTTATGGTTTGATTCGGTAAAAGATATTGATGATTTCATATTATGGTCGGAATGGAATAAATCGCTTCTTAGCCGACATCCCTATAACCCGATTGCTATTTATCTATCTGCCGATGCAATGCTGCGAACCAATAGAATTGATAAGGCTATCGAGGGGTATAAATTAGCCCTAAAGAAAAATGAGGATTTCGAGCTTGCCTATAAGGCTCTGCAGAGAGCATATGCTATTAAGGGTGAATACGATCAGGCTATTTCAGATTATAGCAAAGCTTTGATAGAAAACCCGATGGATGCCGGAGCATATTTCAAGAGGGGAAACATTTATGATAAGAAAGGCGATGGTGATAATGCCATTGCCGACTATACTAAGGCTTTGGAAATTAATCAGGAGCATGACGAGTCTTACTTTAATCGCGGGAAAGCGCATTATCGAAAAAAAGAGTACGGCCTGGCCATTCTGGATTTCACCAATACTGTGAAATCGGATGGCAGACATTATAGAGCCTATAAGGATAGAGGCGCTGCCGACTAT